>ERZ826016.1182-NODE-1182-length-26028-cov-3.438378_pt1 | contig 26028 bp, 25 predicted proteins | sample MGYA00519872_ERZ826016 | MGnify/ENA primary metagenome ERZ826016 (study PRJEB31778, sample SAMEA3449218) | human gut metagenome | biome: human gut; feature: human-associated habitat; material: faeces | place: United Kingdom | collected 2010/2012 ... | reverse complement strand
CGATTGGAGAGATTCTCCATGAGGCAAAGCCTCGGTCTGGTATTGAAAGTAAAACCTTTCAAGAATCTTCACTGCTATACATAAATCCTATTTTTTTTGTTCGCAGCGAAGATAGAGGTTTCAATCAATAGCCATTTTTTGACGGCTTACGAAACATAAAAATATTTATCCTCAGAATTTCTTTTTCATTTTTTTCTCTATATTCTTAGGCAAAAAAATAAAAATACATATAAACCAAGCCTTCAACGTATTCATACCCAACACCTGCTTGTACATTGCAACGACAGACTTCATTTGTTTCCATTTATTTGAGGTTTCAGAACCTGGAACGTGACGATACTTCCAAAGTGGCTTTGGGTATGTATATAAATAGTCTGTATCTCTAAGATACATCATCCAAAGTCCCCAATCCTCCGCTCTACGCAATTTGGGCATTTGCTTTTTTCCCAATTTTTGAGTATCAATCATTACACCTGGAGTACCAATATTACAACCTGAGATCATGCTCTTGTATGTTTGCTTCTCTGCTTGCTTCATGGTATAATAAGACTCCAGATTCTCATTAGCATCCTCATACCATGTGCAGGTGAATGGATAGTTATTCTCTTCCATAAAATGAATCTGCTCCTCCAGTTTGGTAGGATACCACCAGTCATCCGAATCGCAGAATGCTAGATAACGTCCCTTAGACTCCTCAATGGCAATATTTCGGGCCGCACCCGCCCCCTCATTCTGACACGCTCTTAGTACACGGATGCGCTTGTCCATCATCTTGACACTCTTTAGCACCTGAGCCGTTTCAAGCGCAGGACTGCAGTCATCAACAATTATTAGTTCCCAATCCTTATAAGTTTGAGCGATAATTGACTCAATTGTCTCCTTTATATATTTTGCCGCATTATAATACGGCATTACTATACTTACGTTCATTAAAATGTAATCCTTTTATAATTTATAATGGCCCTCACACTACCTAGAAGACGGGTTATATAGAACCAAAAATTGTAGCGATTAAAACCGCAAAAAAATATCCTAGAGTATTCTCTTGACAGCCTCATTGAGTTAAAAAAAACATTCATAAATGACTTCGAAGAAGTTACAGCACTGTCATTCCTAATACGACGATAGTATATCGCATCCTCTGACGCAAAATTTACCATATTCATTCTGTCTGAAATAAGAAACATAAATAGAGAGTCTTCTCCATTTTTGAAATCCGAATTATACCTGCGATCCCCTATTATCTGCCTTGGGAACAGCTTCATCACAGGTCCACCAAAATTCTTTCTTACTTTGTAGAATGGCAAAATGACTGCTTTACATTTTTTTTCATACTCCAAGGTTCTGGAATAAGAAAAGAACTCTCGAGAACCATCGTAGAATGCGAGCGGTTTGAATATCGTTACAACATCAGATCTTGCAGAATCCGAAAGTCTCTGTAGGGCAATAGAACTAAAATAGTCATCATCATCCAAGAAGGTGATGTAGTCTCCCTTTGCGAAATCAATTGCAACATTACGTGCATTACTAACCCCACTTATCTCAGTATGAATAAAATTGATATTCATTCCTTGTAAATGTTCTTTTATATATTCTGCAATTTGACTTTTCCATGGTTCAGTGCACCCATTTAGCACAAGCACCACCTCATACTCTTGCTTTGATAGGGTCTGATTCATCAAAGAATCCAGGCATTCCCAGAGATAGCCTTGTGGCTTATATGTGGGTATTATAACAGAAATTTTCATCTATTATACCGATTTATAAGTGTTGATATATGATGTTGCTGTATTTACAATGTCATATTCTGAAAATGAATTCCTGCAAGTATCCTTAATCAATAGGTATTCATCATTAGATAGTGCCAAAAACGTCTTCATTGTTTTATAGTAGTCTTCTTCGGATGATGAATCTGACAAAAAGCCATTTACGCCAGAAACTATTACATTAAGGATTCCCCCTACATTCGAACAGATAGGCACGCACCCCACAGAAAGAGCTTCAAGGAGTGTTATAGGCAGACCTTCCCATATTGAAGGCAAGCACATGGCATCGCCACAAGCCATCAACTGCGGAATATCATTACGTTCTCCAAGGTATACTATTCTATTTGAAAAGTAAGGCTCAATACTTGTAAAGATATCATCCATCTGCTTTTGACCAGCAACGAGCAATACTACATCATGTCCTTCATCTATTAGTCGTTTGAATACCTTGCATAACACCAACTGATTCTTCGGTGTACTGATGCGACCAGCATGTATAAATACTTTTGTTTCATTTGTTAAACGATATGCCTTGACAGGATCAGCATCACTGAGAATTGGTCGTGGAATTCCGTTAAAGACCAGATTACTTGGTACATGATACAGATTGTCAAACGATTCTTGTGAAGCGTTTGATATAGTAATCGGATGCAACCACCCCTTAGCGAAGCATAGCTGTTTAAGTGGGAACAACTTCATATCCCAACCTGTATTCTCCATCTTTGCATCCGAATGAACCGTATAAAAGAGTTTCACCTTATTATGGAGCAATAATACTGCCAAAAGATAGTTGTATAACATTCCATGAATGTTCACCACATCATAATGCCCCTTTCTGATTACATTGAATACTTGTATTACTGTCTTTATGGAAAATCCACGCTTAGTTTTACCTAGTGATACTTTTTTTACTGATGGCATTAACTTATACCAAAACACATCTGTGTCCAAAGGTTCAAAAATACTACAAACTGTTACATCTTGCGATATTGACATTTCATTCGCAAGAGCACATATCATTGCCTCTATGCCTCCACCTGCCATGGATGGATGAATATGAAGGATTTTCATATTGTAATATTAATTCTGTAAGATTTTTATTCTTTTATGAGTGTACTAATGAATAATTCAATATTTGAAAAATTCTGAGCCATCTGACGAAGTTTGTTGTCATCCCAATTCCACCATTCAGTCTGTTGCAAAAGGGAAATTTGGTATTCTGTGAATCTATACTTAATTACTTTAGCTGGAACTCCAACGCATATTGAGTATGGGGGGACATCTTTCGTCACTACTGCACCAGCTCCGATTATTGCTCCATTCCCTATTGTTACTCCTTCCATGATACGCACATGGCTGCCAATCCAAACATCATTTCCAATATTACACAAGCCGCCTGTAGAACATTTCTTATTTAATTGGAATATGGTTTGGGGAACAAAACCATTTCCGAAACACGTGATGGACTGATAGAATAGTGGTGATATGGAAACATGTGTATTTGTAGGATGCTGTCCCCTTACCAGCTTCACATCATTTGCTATTCCGCAAAAGCGACCGATTTTGGAATAATAAAATTCACAATCGTTACCAAAGTAGGTATATCGACCAACCTCTGTGCCTATCAATACACAATGTCTTCCAATATAGTTTGGTTTTTCAAATACTGTTGCTTTATCAATTCTAACGGGAAATAAGATTTTACCCCCCCCCACATACATGGCATAGATATGCCCATATATATTCTAGTAATTTCATTAAATAGGCTTGTTTTTGTTACGATACTTCAAAATTCGAGCAGGATTACCACCTACTATTGCATAATCAGGAACGTCCTTGCTCACTACGGCACCGGCTCCAATGATGACACCATTACCAACATGTACTCCTGGTAATATAGTAACACGGCTTCCAATCCACACATCATTGCCAATAACAACCGGTTCTTCTCTCTGAGGACCTTGTTGGCGCATTGGCTTATCAAGATAGCGAAACTCATGATTTTGGGTATATATCCAACACTGCGGCCCCATCATTACATCATCGCCAATTAGAACTTTCCCATAGAGTCTTGATCCTTCACCAATACCAGAATTATTTCCAAGTTCACAAAAGTGAGAGAACCTTGTATATTTCTGAATATCAATATTGACTCCGGATTTGACAAGGAACATACTTGCGAAGAAAGACCGAATATGTCGTTGTCCCAGATTAATAAGACCATCATTCATCGGAAGGATATCGGCAAGTTTCAAACCGAGGAATCCTATCAACATTTTTATCTTCATATTAACTGCTCTATCTGTTTCCTAACGTTAACACCTATTGAAGCTGAATCATGATTTGCATGAGCTACCTCAAGAGCTCTATCAGCCCATACTTTTCTATAATTAGACTCATTAATCAATCGGCTTAATTCAGACTTCAACGACTCCATATCATCAGCAATTACAGCTGCAGTTTCTTCTTTTAGATATATGGTTGAAGCAGTTTCTATTGGTGCATAACTTAGTAAAGCTCTTCCTGCACATAGACACTGAGCAATCTTAGTAGAAAAAGCATACCTCAACTTTTTCATGATGTCCGGATCAAAGCTTTCTATCTGAAGCAAAATGTCCGCATTCTGTTTTACCTTCGTTAAAACATCTTGACTCACGAGTCCATGGTAATTAATATGGCTATGATTTCTCAAAAATGGCTCTTCTTTCTCTGGAGCACAACCATACACATCAATCTTCAATTCTGGAGCAATCTTCTTCAGCACATTTGCGATGTCAATCAAGCTACCAACTCTACCAACGCCCAAATTTCCGAAATATTCAATATTGCACCTACCTTCAACAGGAGTGTAACGTTCCATGTCAAAAATGTATGCATTATATACAATTTGTGCGTTCTCTTCGCTAATAGAGTAGAACTTCTGATACGACTCTTTCAGCAGATTACAATTGTAGATAGTTAAGGCAGACTGCTTTTGTATTTTTTCATAAGACCTTTCGCTCTTCTTGTTATAGAGACAATCAAATCCTGTTCGCTCCTTACAATTGATGATCCGATAAGCCTCTACATTAAACAAGATTATAGGAATATTGTATCGCTTAGAAATATTCAAGACAAGATTGTCAAGATAAAAAGAATCGCCCACCATATACAGAATTGCAGTCGGCTGCTCTTTTTCTATCCATTGGTAGAATTTCTTTTTCCAGCGAGGACTTACCTTCCATAGAAGTTCACGAAGATATCTTACAGCAAAATTGTAATTCATTTTTTTGAGTGATGCCCAAATCTTCAACTCTGAGGTTTGTTCAGAGCTTATATTCGAAGCTACAGTATTGCAAACCTTCTCTACAGTTACAACAGGAGACTTTATGAAAGATTTCATCATCTGCATATCTGTTATTCGAAAATAAGAATAGCAAAAACCGAAATCGGGATTATCTACACCAGTATAAAACTGCATCAGCTCTTCTTTCTTGAATGAACACAAGAGTGATTCCAAGGTTTTTCCATTAGCATTTGTTTTGGAAAAGCAATCACGTGATATGATTAACAACTTCATTTTTTTCTATTTTTCCAATAATGGCAATCTAAACATCAACATTGCAATAAAAAACTGGAAGTAAGTAGCAAAACCAAATAGGCCTTGTAATGACCAATACACCACTAGTAAAATAATAAGTGTCAATGCTCCAATACATTTATACGTAAAATTATATGATCGGAAATCTTGTATTATAGGTCTAAAGGAACTTGTATAGGAAAATATTATCAACAACATTCCTAATAAGCCCACATAGTATAATATCTCCAGATACAGATTGTGAGCACCTTGAATGAGCAATGGTGCATCAAGGCCGTTTCCAAAGATAGAGATGAATATGCTAGAGAAAATATTCTCTGCATATCGTGCCCACAATGTAGAACGACCTGTAGTCAGGTCATCAGCATCAGAGTCATTACTGAAACGCTCTAACACTATATTAACATCTGAAAATGCACCTTGAAGGGCATATATACCCACAACCATAAATGCCAAGAAAAACAGAAACGCCCACTTTCGGTTACCACTCTTCCAAAGATTTACTACTACAAGAATAAAAATTGCAATAGTCGTCAAAAAGAAACTTTTACTATACGAAATCATACCACCCCAAATGAGTATAGCAAAGAAGATGAGAAAGTAGTTGATTTTGATTTTCTTTACAATAAACAACTGGCTCAAAATACCAATCGCACTTAAAAGGTATGTACCCAAATAGTTTGGGTCTGCAAACAATCCCTTAAAACGTATAGCATCAGAAAACTTTCCTACTTGAATCTCTTTAGAAATATAGTCAACATAGAGGTTCGAAGGTAATGCCATATAGGCTACAATAACCGACACAGTGACACTTGCAATATATCCATACGCAATCTTCACAACATTCCCGTCATCCACATTTCTTGCAAATAAGCAGCCTAAAGCCAGAGAGCAAACGATAGAAACCAATGCGTCCATCATAAACCCTGAACGCAAAAACAGAAAAGTGCACGCAATGATAACAACAGGAGTATACATCTTAACCGCCGAAGTTTTTATTGTATACCAGCAAAAACCTATGAGTATTAAGACCAATACCAGCGAAGGTGTTCTAGGAGCAACCTTATATATATTCGCAAACGGCATTAAGCACATCATGTCAAACATGAATGTATGAATATCATACCTAAACATCCTTACCAAACTGATAACGAACGCGACCAAAACACTGAATGAACCTATTTTTGGACCTACACAGACGAGTAATATACTCAATACCAAAAATATATCGTTCCTCTCAAAATAAGAAAAGAAACCCTTATTTACAACAGAACTATTGTTCATATCAATGTTTAATCTTCTGATAGATAGAAATAATGCCTATACCAATTCTTACAGACATAGGAATATTATGCAAATCATTTTGCCTTCTCCAAGCAGAAATATAGTGAATCGGAATAGTCTGAAGTAATACTTCATCGTCTAACAGACGATACACAAAAGGGGCTTCTATCTGTAATTCCTTATCAAATGCAATAAGTTCGTCCAGCGACAAATGTTTATAATAAGATACCAAATAATTATAGTATATTGCCCCAACACTCCATACTATGCGCTTATTCAGGTAAGCTTTGTGACTGAAATCTATGTCCTTATTAGCCTCATATTGCCGAGCCATCACCATTCCACTCTTCATCTTATGTGAGAGTGTACGCATTGCAATCACTGATGATACAGTCTGGCCTTCACGTCCAATCAAATACTTGTAAACAACAATATCAAAGTATACAACAGTGTTAACCTCGATCATCGGTATAAAACACCATTCCAAGTCTGTATACGAAATGCCTTCTGTCTGATGATATGACAATTTAATGAAGATATCTCGACGATAAGTCAACTCGTGCATACTGATAAGATTAGCATTAAAGTCATACATCACATCGGAAAATACAAACGTAGTATTTGCCGCAATGTTTCTATTCTTCAAACCAGTAGTCACATACTGCTCATTAACATATTCAAAATTAGTAATGATCAGGTCGTTATCTTGATTTAGAAGTTTTTTAAGATAAATCTCGAAGTTTGCAGTATCAAAATAATCATCTGCATCAAGTACCTTTACGTACTTACCAGTAGCCTCTTTCAATCCTCTATTGATGCAAGACCCATAATTGCCATTTTCTTTATCTATGACACGGAAAGTATCAGCAAACCTATTTTGGTAGGTATGGGCAATCTCTGATGAGCGATCTTTAGCACCATCGATAACGACTAGTACCTCCAACTGCCTCATCAGTTCTTTATCTTCAATAATAAGAGAAGCAAGACACTTGTCCAAATACTTCTCCATATTATATGTAGGAATAATAATTGAAAGGATATTTTCCATACTCTTAAATAGATTCAATGTTCAACACTTGCTCAATCAAAGGAGCCATATCAAAGTACTTGTACTGACCAAGACGCCCGCCAAAGATTACACCAACTTCCTGTTCTGCTAATCTGCGATACTTATCAGCAAGTGCATTGTTGCAGTCATCGTTTACTGGATAATACGGTTCCATGCTTTCTTTGTATTCGGTAGAATACTCCTCCGATACCACGGTCTTTGGACAATCGTAGACCTCCTGACCGAACATTTCGAAGTGCTTGTGCTCAATCACTCGAGTATAAGGCTCATTATGGCTAGTGTAGTTCACCACCGCATTGCCTTGGTAGTTAGGAATATTTTCAACACGAGTCTTAAAGCTAACGGTGCGCCAATCAAGTTTACCCAACTTGTAGTCGAAGTACTCGTCCACAGCACCCGTATAAACGAGCTTGTCGGCATACTTCCGCCAATCCTTGTATTCCGAGTAAAAAAAATCCATATTAGTTTTGCACTCAATCCCCTCAAGCAGACCTTCAATAAGCTTATTATAACCACCGATAGGAATACCCTGGTAACGGTCATTGAAGTAATTATTGTCAAAGACCATACGAACAGGAAGACGCTTGATGATGAAAGCAGGAAGTTCCTTGCAATCACGCCCCCACTGTTTCTCGGTATACTCTTTGATGAGCTTGTAAAATATGTCCTTACCCACAAGACAAAGAGCCTGTTCCTCCAGGTTTTGTGGTTCACGCCCCCCCAAAGAAGCAATAGCTTCCGCCTTTTGGTCATCTATCTTTGTTTGAGCCTGAGCAGGAGTACGTACATCTGGCCACATACGGTTGAAAGTGTTCATATTAAAGGGCAAATTATATAGTTCACCCTTATAGTTTGCCACAGGGCAATTGGTATAGCGGTTAAACTCCACAATCGAGTTCACGAAGTTCCATACTTCCTTGTTGTTAGTATGGAAAATATGTGCGCCGTACTTGTGTACATTGATGCCTTCGATATTCTCGCAATATACATTGCCACCAAGATGGGGACGTTTATCGATCACAAGCACCTTTTTACCAGCTTGTTTAGCTTTGTACGCGAAAGTGGATCCATAAAGACCAGAGCCTACTATCAGATAATCGTAGTGTGCCATATGCTTTATTATTTTACTTTTTCCCATTTTTTTGTTTCTGTATTATATTGTTTTATGATTTTTGCTGGCATTCCTACTGCAACACAATAATCCGGAATGTCGCGTGTAACGACAGAACCGGCAGCTATAACACAATGTCTGCCAATTTTTACATTTGGCATCACTTGAACTCCGAAACCTAACCATGTGTGATTTCCAATAAAGACTGGCCCTGGACTTACTGATTCTTGTTTCCAAATTGGAATAGTAATATCATTGTATACGTGATTCCGATCTGTAATATGACAATATGGAGCTAATCTCACATCATCACCCAGTGTTATAGAATTAGAACATCCGATACAACAATGCTTGCTAATGTGTACGTCATTTCCGATTATTAATGACGGTTCAATATCATGTTTTATTCGATTACAGTAAATTTCAGCATACTCGTCAATTATGCAATTATTACCAACACTTACGTATTTCAAATTGACCAATCGAGTTTTTTTCGAAACACTAAAAAATCTTCCGCATGACTTTAGCCGATACTTTGCAATAAAAGACTTATACGACAAAAGCTGCTGTAACCTTTGAAAATAATATCGAATGTTCATAAAGTAGAGTGTATAGATAAAAAAGATCTTAATTTAAATACTGAATATATAATAGATTTTCTCATTGACTTAAGCGACAAACCAAAAATCATTTTCTGCCATTTGGTCGCTAATATGCAGTTTACAAACATATCATAATATGCAACTGCTTCATTTATTACATCTTTCTTTTCTTGCTTATCAAATTTGATACACTCTATAATTGATGAAATATAGTAATGATATATTTTATTACAGAATGAAAATTTAAACTCAGAAGAAGGATATGATGCAAGAATCTTTCTCTCCGAATTAATCAGTAGACGGTAATTTTTAAATTGTAGATTGGTATTATGTGATAAACTACTATTTAAGATGCGATAATTATATGGGGCAAACGAAATAATCTTAACACTTGATACATATTGACAATAGTTCAATGCAAAGATTTCGTCTTCTCTTATATTCAATCCTTCCTTGAAGCGAATGTTATTATTTTCAATAATTGAACGTCTATAAACCTTATTGACCGAATATCCAAATAACTCGTCTTTACTATTTAGAAGATTTTTTAATTGTTGACATACAGAGGCATCATTACCAGTTTCTATTGGAATACACTCCTCACAACGTCCATCCTCATAATGTTTTTTAAAGCCAAAAAAAGTTATATCAGGAGAGTTATTATTAAGTTCTAACCTTGATAAAATATCTGTATCTATCCAATCATCTGCATCTACAAAAAGAATCCAATCTCCGGTAGCATGATTCAGCCCAATATTGCGAGCTCGACTCGGCCCACTATTTTCTATATGCAAAGCCCTAATACGTCTGTCTTGTGCAGAATATTCATCAATAATCTGCGCCGACCTATCCTTGCTTCCATCGTCAACAGCAATGACCTCAATAGATTTTTCATTTTGGTTTAATATGCTGTCTAAACATTCTGAAATATAATACTCGCAATTATATATAGGTATAATAATACTTACCATAATTAGACTAATGATTGTTCAATATATTGCATCGAAATTTGTCGTAATCTCTCTAATGACATATTAACTTTTTCATAATCAATATTTACGATGCTTTTGACATCTACCTCATCTTCACTTCTAATGCCACATTCCAACAGCCCAATTTGCTTGAGGAAAGAAACTACTCTTGAGTCAATACCCGGTATCAGAACTGAATAAAAAGGCTTCTGGAAATTTACAGAAAATGCAGTTCCATGGAATGAACAAGAAACTACAAAAGTTGCATTAGCTATCAATGAAACAAAATCAGTAGGTCCATAGTTATCTTTGTAAAAGGAATCATCACGTAAAAGCACTTGGCTTCCAATCTCAATTATCTGACAATGTAATTCCATTGCAATTTTTTTGGCTATATCCATTACTATCTCATGACGACCCACTTGATAAACTAAAACATATGGTTCTGAGGGCACATGCTTTGAAAGCGTAATCAAAGGAACAAAATCTTCTTTGTTACATAAGAGAGTTGGATCAACTACAGTAGGAACAAATTGCCCAGTTACGTTTTCAAGCAATTTAGACATATGTATCTCGCGAGCTGATACACTATCAAAGTTCTGGATATGCTCTCTGATATAAGCTTTCTCTGATTCTGCTACTGACCTGAGTTCCATGCTGGGAGCGTAGGCAATCTTTCTTCCATGTTTCAACTGGATTTCTCCCCAAAAAACGTCATCAAAAGATCCCATGAAGCGAGTTGTCCATATCTGATCACTTCCAAAGAAGAGAGCATCATAAAACAGTTCCTGCGATAGCAACTCTTCCTTTGAATATTTACGTGACTCAGGAAGATACTTATTTGCAAAACTAATAAATACTTTGCGCCGTTTAGCTCTCCTTGGAAGTGTTATCAATACCGAAAGTAAATTTTTGGTATTGCCAACTATGCTATTCGACTTGTTATAAGTCCATTGAAAGGATTTGTATGCATTCTCTATTTGGGGTTGTCTATACGATACAAACTCAACATTATGTCCTTTATCTACAAGTACTTTCCTTAAAGCATAAGCTTGTAGCATAGCTCCATAATTGTGAGCTCTGTGAAAAGTCAATATACCTATTTTCATTTCTTGAGTATTTTTTTTACAATACCTTTAACCTTGTTCAAATAGTTTCTTTTCCCTCCTTTAAGAATACTTGAAATTGTTTTCAAAGCCTCACTTTCGCAATCCGGATCAGTAAAAACTTCAAACAATACAGACTTATCAAGATGTGCCGCTGTAGTAAAAAACTTAACCTTTGTTAGGTATTCACTCTTATTATAAGCTGACATATATTCAAAACCACATGATATAGCATATTGTTGAATCGTCGTATCTGATTGATAACCGAAATGACCTGCAGCAGCTACGTACGGATCTACTGCTTTACCCATGATTGCAGCTGAATGACTATAGTTTCTAAACTCAGTTCCTCGCCCATTGTTAACAATCAAGATTCTTACATTATTACCTATCCCTTCATTTCTCAACACATTCATGTCATAGAAGAAAGAAAGATCCCCCAAGACTCCAAAAAACAATTTATTAAAATCCAAAAGAGAGGCACCAATAAGAGATGACAAGCAACCATCAATTCCAAACCCGCCTACGTTACAAAAAGAGGTTACACCCTTAGGTAAGTCGAAGAAATTCCAAGCCCTAAGACTGTTCAATATACCAAAATGTACAGAAGAACCCTGAGGAATCAAATGTGCTGTATGTTGTGCAATCCAAACATTACTGAAAGGTAATTCAGGAACAAGAGTGTGAACTTTCTCAAGTTCTTTACTAAGTATTTTATATAGATTAAAACTTTCTTGCTTCTTTGCATTCTTATAGTGGTTAAAAAAAGTCTCATCATCCATTTTGAATACATACTTAGTATTTCTAAAACGGTCTTTAATCTCTCCATCTTCAGATACTCTCCATAAATCACCAGAAAACAATGCTTTAGCTGTATAGTAATCACCTGTAATATCACCAAGTTGAATGATCAGGTCAAAATGTTTGAATGATAAGTATTGTTCCTGAACATATAACAAGGATGCGTTTAATTTATACTTTCCGTAATAATTGCTAGTATGGTCACAAAGCACTATCGCATTTTTGTTTTCGCAAAATAATTCGATACTTTTTTGAAGGCTTTCCGAGATAATCTTATGAGATCCAATAAATATTGCAATGCTTGAGTGCTTAATCTCTGGTAGACTATTCAAACTCCTTAAAACTCTAATTTCTCGTACATCAGGCAATTTTTTTATAGAAAAGTCAAGATTGTATTCTGTTTCCATATTGATATGGACAGGACCTGTTTTTTCTGAAAATAATCTATTCAAGGCTCGATTCGCCTTAATAGTACAATCCCAATAGTCATTATGATCTTTCACATTTTGAAGAACGTATGTTGCTTTGACCATGTCAAATGGTGCATGCTCACGATCTGTGACCTGGGGGTAATCATGCCCGACAAACTCAGTTGACAGACTTGAAGTTACAACAAGAATAGGAACACATCTATAGTTTGCCTCTGTTAGTCCGGGAAAATAGTTCCTAGATGAAGTAGCTCCTGTACAACTTAAAACAACTGGCTGTTTTGTCTCGTTTGCAATTCCTATTGCCATATAGGCAGCAGCCCTCTCGTCAACACATGAATACATCTTAAAAAAATTATCATGCTGAAGGCTTGCTACAAAAGTCATATTTGTTGCTCCAGGAGAGACAATAACATTACGAATACCATATTTTTTTAGAAGGGTTATCAAGACTAATTTATTCTTCTCCGTGGTGTATGACAGTCCTGTTATATATTGCAACTTTGGCTCCATGGTTTACAATATTTCGATAATACTTGGGTTGGCAACTTTGTCATTTATATACTTATCTGCAAGAATCTGTAAATGTTCTGTAGGGACAGAATAAACATCATAATTCCATGTTACGCAAGTCAACTTTATTGTATCCAAATAGTTCTTTTTGTCACGCAAAAGACAAACACAAATATTCTCAGCAATGTGTCTATTACCTAAAGAATTTATATCGTACATAGCAGAAGATGCCATCCCAATATAAACAAAACGCTTGTTTGGGGCGACAATAGAAGAGCCAACCATAATTGATAGCAGTCCTTCTTGAGATAACAAACCTTTGTTATATTCTATACATCCTTCTATTTTATATTGTAGTAGTACATCACACATTAATTTGGAGTCTACAAAAAAGCATACATTAGATGCATCGAAACATTTTAGAATTTGAGTTACTTTATCTATATAGTTGCATGTTTTAGGTAGCATATAGGGCATCATTTCTGACTTGCCTTTATAAAGTGGCAAACTTATATCCTGATTATAGTTTTTAACACCAAGGAGGATAGGAGTGCCGCCATTCTGATTTGACATAACAACAACTTGCTGTACTATATTTAAATATCTTTGAATACCCTCAGCAGACACATTATAAATCATTTTAAACATATCCTTTGGATATTGGATATTGTTTAAATGTCTGTCCTCTATAAAAATTATAATAAGTGGGATTTTTCTGTAATAGGCTTCTGTAATCGCTGGTGAAAGATTTCGTAATTTTGATTCGTCTACAATGATAGCGACAGGCTGCTCAGACTCTTCATACATACCAACTGCAACATAACCCATAGATCTCTCGTCACATATTTTCGTCACAAAAAAGCCTTCAAAATTTACATTATCACATATGTGCATAGATTCTGTATGTATAATAATTCTTTTCAGTCCTTGCTTTAATAATTCTGTAAGAATATATTCTAAAAGTTTCATAATATTCACTTTAATCGATAATATATATATCTAAAAATATTCTTAAATGAATGTTTAATCAGAGACCTTATAGGTTCCCAGTCTCCTGTGATTCTATCTACTTGTGCTTCATGTGTCATATTGATTTTTCTTTCTTGATATGGAGTCTTAAGATATGATTCTAAACATCTTTTGATTCCATCTTTTGGATGAACAAATGTGTTGACTTCCATATATCGAGAAATCCTTGAACAATCAAATTGTCTGTCATATAATCTATCGTATTTGACCTGATCTGCGGTTCCTGTCATCAAGGCTGTCCATTTCTCAACCATGTGAACTTTTGGTCTTGCACCTGTCTTCTGTTCCAATACATCCAAATAAATATCAAGAATATCTACCCATTTAATAGGCTCTGTGCTCATTATGTTATATATATCTCCCCATGATTCTTTATGGCTTATTAATGCAACAATTCCACGAGCTACATCATAGCCATAGGTAAATGATGTTAACTTATCAGCAAGTTCAGAAGCGAAGTAAATGGCTTTACCTTTAAGCGCCCTAAGTAACCAAAATTCTTTTCTGATACAACTCAGCTGGAAAGTGTTTTCACCGTAGGTTATATATGGTCTAACAATTATCCAATTCTTCTTTCCTGAATTAATGAATAAATCTTCTTCCTTTGCTTTTGCGATAGCATATTCATCTGATGCCACATATTCCTTGTCTTGACATACATCTAGTAGTCGAGGAGAGTCTTCATTTATTTTGCCATGATAGTTTGCATAAACTCGCGCTGTGCTTAAAAATACATACAAGTCTGTATGAGATAACAACAGCTTATATTTTTGTGACAGTTCCTCTGTGGTATAATATGTAAAGTCTACAATTGTTGTCCATTGATTCATAAACAACACTTTCCTCAAAAAGTCATTGTCATGAGGATTACCCTGAATATATTGAATCTCGTTCTTATCCTCTCGTTTTGAGCGGGATGTAACCCAGCACTCAAACCCCTCTTTCATAAGGAGTTCAGACACGTGTACCCCCATTGTGCCAGTTCCCGCTATCAATAATGCTTTTTTTACCATGTCAGCTTACTTTTTACAGTTTTAAAGATTGCCGCTCGTTCACCACGAGTGAAGCCAAACATAACAACACCAAGAACAACACCAATAATACATAAAAATGCTGTAATCAAGAATCGTAGCGCTCCTTCTGACAAAAATAGATACGATAACGTAGGAAGCACTAAGGATGTCATTGACACCATTATTATCGGTACTATTACTCTATTAACGTACATCATAATAGGAAAGTGCACCAACCTTTTCATCAAAAATAATCTGACAATATTTATAACAGAATATACCATTATGTATACAACATAGCAACTTTCGGCAGGTGAACCGAATTTATAAGCTAATACTGTCAGCGGAAACACAAGCAAACCGATACTCGAAAGAATAATCGTATAATTTTTAATATTGCCAGAAGCCATACATGCTGTTACTCCTGTATTTCCCAAAACAGTTAGCATCGAAGTAACCATAGTTAATCTAAAGAAATTTACGGTGTGTTCTGGCACAATGCCAAGCCACCAATGCAAAAGGGTATTTGCCTCAAACATTACTGGCAATGACAAAAACAATAACAGAAAAAAAGAAAACTTTGCGCCTCTGCATATTAGAACATTCATAGCTGAAAGGTTTCCCTCTGCATAACTCTTTATGATTTGGGGATTTATTGCTGTAGTAAAATCATTTACAAACTTTATCACTACAGTCTCAACCTGAGCAGCAACACCTCTTGCCGCATTCAAAACAACGCCAAAGAATATATTGATAAGTATATTAAGGCCTTGTGTATTCAATACAGCTGCTCCACTTGTAAGAAATGCCCACCCTGCAAAACTTGTCATATTTTTAAGTGTTGTTTTATCTATTTTTTTTGAGAGCCTACACTCATTAAACTTTCTTTTACAATAGATAATATATATCGAAGTAATGAGCCATGATTGTATTAGAAGAAGCAACGAATACACTATCAGTTTATCGTATGGAGATACAGATATCAACAACGCAATACCTAATTTTAATAATACATCCACTATACCTACATAAGCAAATGCAGTCATCTTCTCGTGGGCAATTATTGATGCATTAAAAGGGACGTTAATCAGGTTTGCCACAAATACTAGAAGAGAACAATTATATGTCCAAGCTGCAGCATTCAGTCGGTCAACAGGTATCTGAAGAAGGGAGTTAATGATATAATGTCCCAATAATTCTCCTACAAAAAATACAATTAGAGCAATGGAAACCTGAATTAGTACACTTGTATTAAACAATGTCTGTAGGTTAGATTTATCGTTTTTTCCGAGTTCGTATGTAATGAATCGGCTAATAGAAGACGATAAGGAGCCTGACAGTATAGTCAACATGCTAACAAATCCTGCCACAACGCAGTATATGCCATAGTTTTCAACTCCAAGGGAGTTAAGTACAACTCTACTTGTATACAACGATACGAGCAAGGTAAGCAGTGTTCTCATATAGAGTACGACTGTATTTTTTGCTATTTGTTTATTATTTGCTAATGTATCTGACAACTAATCTTATTTTAAATTATTATCATTTTACCCCGTTCGAACAATCACCCTCATTCAATTTGTCCACATAATGTACCTCAGCATTCCCATACGCATCCCAAATCGCGACTGTGCTCATCATACCTCTTCAAGTTTCCAATCCAACAGATGCCCCAAGTAGTCGATATACTGATCTCTACGCTAGATGCTACAGAGGTAAGATAGGCAACCTTGACGGTCAATCTTATAGCCTCCGGTACAATCAACATAGAGCTGCCTTTCGACGTTTGGAACGGCTATGCACTCTAGGTCCTGGCACATGAAGCGATAGACCTCTACTTATATCTGTATGCGATGTTCGAGCAGTTGCCTTTGCGCACACCAGCTCCACCTCCCTACATCTGGTCATGACAACAGTAATATACGTTACCAGCAACGGCAAAAGGATGTATACGATGGTTTGGATGAACATGATAGTTTTTAGGTGTAAACTTAACTCGGAACTGATATTAATTGTAAGCTGTCACTTTAGAACCGTTAGTCCTAATTCTAATAAAACCTTTATTTTTTACAAGAGATTCGACTTGTACCCAAGTGGCGACTGAAGTAGATTATCACCTGTCCACAAGCAAGTCTACTAACTGCTCTTTTGCCGTCTTCTTGGTCCGACGCAAAACATCACTAAGGAATTCTATTGGATCAAGATTATACTTTCGGATGTTAATAATCTCCGATTCCTCCTCATTCTCAGAGGTCTTCACCCACTTATCCAAATATGATTTCATGAGACAAACAAAATTATTAAAATTTCCTCCAAACCATTTTATTGACTATTCCTACATAGCTCTGCACAATCTTCACAATTTTGGTTGAGACATTCTCGTCTACATAGTCAGGCACAGGAATGCCATGCTGACCATTATGACAAAGTTCAACAGCTGTGTCTACAGCTTGAAGTAATGATTTCTCATCAATACCTGCAATTATAAAGTCCCCCTTATCTATTGCTTCAGGACGCTCAGTAGAGGTTCGAATGCAAATAGCAGGGAAAGAGTGTCCTACACCGGTAAAGAAACTTGACTCTTCAGGTAATGTACCACTATCACTAACAACAGCAAAAGCATTCATCTGAAGACAATTGTAATCATGGAAGCCAAGAGGTTCATGTTGAATAACCCGTTCATCAAGTTTGAAACTACTCTCTGCAAGACGGTTACGACTACGTGGATGACAACTATAAAGGACTGGCATATCATACTTTTCTGCCATACAATTGATTGCATTGAAAAGTGATATAAAGTTCTTCTCGGTGTCGATATTTTCTTCACGATGGGCAGAAAGAAGAATGTACTTACCTTTCTCCAAACCAAGACGTTGGTGTACATCACTCGTTTCAATTTTTACGAGGTTATTGTGAAGTACTTCCGCCATTGGTGAACCCGTGACATATGTACGCTCTTTAGGTAGCCCACAGTCGGCAAGATAGCGACGAGCGTGTTCTGAGTATGCTATGTTTACATCACTAATAATGTCTACGATTCTTCTGTTGGTTTCTTCTGGAAGACACTCGTCCTTACAACGGTTACCTGCCTCCATATGGAAGATAGGAATATGCAAACGCTTGGCACCGATAACACTTAAACAGGAATTGGTATCACCTAATACCAATACTCCGTCCGGCTTGGTCTGAGCAAAAAGTTTATAGGAACAGTTGATGATGTTGCCACAGGTGGCTCCCAAATCATCACCTACGGCATCCATATATACTTCTGGCTCCGCAAGTTCCAAATCTTTAAAGAATATACCATTGAGGTTATAGTCGTAATTCTGACCAGTATGGGCAAGAATAACATCAAAATATTTGCGACACTTGTTGATTACTGCTGACAAACGAATAATTTCGGGACGTGTACCGACAACAATTATCAGCTTCAACTTACCATTGTTCTTGAATTTTATATCGGAATAATCTAATTTGGGTTGTTTTTCCATAATCATTTTTCTACTTTATCAAAGTATGTATCTGGTTTATTTGGATCGAATATCTCATTACAGTACATAACAGTTACTAAATCTTCCGTATCAGAAAGATTGACGATGTTATGGGTATAACCGGGAAGCATGATAACAGATTGCATTTTGTCACCACTCACTTCATAGCGAAGAACCTCGTCAGTACCTTCTTTTCGAAGTTGTATGAGTCCATGACCACTAACTACGATGAACTGTTCCCACTTGGTATTGTGCCAATGCTCTCCCTTAGTTATACCAGGCTTAGATATATTAATACTTACCTGTCCACAGTTTAAAGTATGTACAAGTTCTGTGAAACTGCCACGTTGGTCAACATTCATTTTCAAATCGAAAATGGCTTTTTCTTTTGGCAAATAACTTAGAAATGTGCTATACAAGCGCTTTGCAAAAGAATTGGTCGGAATATCTGGAATCATCAGTGTCTTAGGCATTTCAGCAAACCGATGCAATAAATCTACTATTTCACCCAATGTAGTCTTATGAGTAAGCGGACAATAACAATATCTACCGCCAGCCTTTGGATATACTTTAAGGCCTTCAAACTCGCAATGATGCTCCTCTCCTTTCAGGGCATGAATCATTTCATCTACAAGGTCATCAATATAGAGCAGTTCAAGTTCAACATTTAGGTCATTGACTTGTATGGGCAAGTCATTAGCGATATTATTACAAAATGTAGCTATAGCACTGTTATAGTTAGGACGACACCACTTACCATAGAGATTCGGAAACCGATATACCAATACTTTAGATCCAGTGTCTTTACCATACTGTAAAAATAGATCTTCACCCGCCTTTTTGCTTTGACCATATTCAGTGTTACCAAAACGACCGGTCAATGAGGCTTGCACACTGGAGGAAAGCATGACAGGACAAGTATTATGATGTTTTTTCAGTGTATCAAGCAATATACTTGCAAAACCAAAATTACCTTTCATAAACTCGCCATTGTCTTTGGGACGATTCACTCCGGCAAAATTGAATACAAAGTCAGCATTTTGACACCAAACATCCAATTCCTCAGGAGTGGAATTAAGATCATATTCAAAGACTTCATCTATTTGCAAATCGCCATAACAACGAGCCTTTCCACCCTTAATGTTATTGAGTTGGGCACAAAGATTCTTACCTACAAAACCTTTGGCGCCGGTAACTAAAATTTTCATAACTCTTTTATTGCACAAAGTTACCCTCACCACTTAATTCCTTCTGAATGTAATCAAGAGCAGCTATTTTAGCCTTGGTCTCTTCTACATTCAATATGTAAGTATTATTGGAATTGAATTCTGTAAGTGTGTTACGTTCTTTTTCACCTTCTCTGAAGAACTTATCATAATTCAATCCGCGATTATCTGCAGGTACTCGATAGAAGTTACCCATATCCTCTGCCTTGGCACATTCTTCGTTAGTGAGTAATGTTTCATACATCTTCTCTCCATGACGAATACCGATAATCTTAATATCTTCTTTTTTACCACCAAAGAGCTCACAAACAGCCTCTGCCTGAGTCAGGATGGTACAAGCCGGAGCTTTCTGAACAAGGATATCACCATTCTGGCCATGCTCGAAAGCAAAAAGCACAAGATCAACAGCCTCTTCCAATGACATGATAAAACGGGTCATTTTAGGTTCTGTCAATGTTATTGGATTACCATTACGGATCTGCTCTATCCACAGAGGAATTACAGAACCACGAGAACACATTACATTACCATAGCGTGTGCAACAAATCTTAGTCTTACCCGAGTATCGGCTCTTGGCTACAGCAATCTTTTCCTCAATAGCTTTGGTAATACCCATAGCATTGATAGGATAAGCAGCCTTGTCCGTTGAAAGGCATATTACAACACCGACACCCGCCTCTATAGCAGCTGCCAGCACATTATCAGTACCCACAACGTTCGTATTTACAGCTTCCATAGGAAAAAATTCGCAACTCGGTACCTGCTTTAATGCAGCAGCATGGAAAATGTAGTCAACACCAGGCATAGCATTCTTACAAGACTGAAGACTACGCACATCACCAATAAAAAACTTTATTTTATGTGCTACATCAGGATATTTTACTTGATATTCATGGCGCATATCATCCTGTTTTTTCTCGTCACGTGAGAAAATACGAATTTCACCGATATCAGTGCGAAGGAAACGATTCAAAACCGCATTGCCAAAGGAACCTGTTCCACCGGTAATCATAAGGGTTTTACCTGCAAAAATGCTCATAGTTTTATAGTTTTATATTTTTATTATTTTATTTCTCCGTATTATAATACTTTATATACCACTCTACAAAGTTTCTTAGTCCATCTCTCAAACTTATACCTGGTTTAAAAGAAAATCCTGCTCCGATAGAGTAGTATCAGCATAAGTTACAGACACATCACCCAGTTACATAGGTACAAATTTCTTATAGAACTCCAATCTTTCATATCCATTGTTGATTTATGTTAGTGTTATAGATTATTCTGGTTATTTATCCAAAACTTCAAATCTCGGTGAGTTCTTGGATTTAAACTCAGGTACCACTTTCTTCATTAGCTTCACTGTATCCATAATCTTTACCGTACGGGATAGATTCTCAAATTCTGTATAAATATCAAGGATATCAGCATATTCATAGTGACGTACCTTAGCTATCATAATTTTCTTATTTTCAGTAGGAATCGTATTCTCCTTATCACTCAGGACTTCCTCATAAAGTTTCTCACCCGGACGTAATCCCGTAAACTCTATTTCAATATCTTCACCCGGACGATAACCGGCCAGTTCGATCATACGAGTAGCCAAGTCAACAATCTTCACAGCCTTGCCCATCTCAAAGACAAAAATCTCATTGCCCTCACCCATAGTAGCGGCCTCCATTACCAGGCGACAAGCTTCGGGAATAGTCATAAAGAAACGGATGATATCGGGATGAGTCACTGTGACAGGACCACCATTCTCGATTTGTTCCTTAAAACGGGGAATTACAGAGCCGTTACTACCCAAGACATTTCCAAAGCGGGTAGTGATAAATTTGGTATGACCTTTCACTTTTCCCTCACGAATAGCACATCCCAGACTCTGTACATAGATTTCTGCCAAACGTTTCGAGCATCCCATTACATTGGTCGGATTCACCGCCTTATCGGTAGAAACCATGATCATTTTCTCAGCTCCGTATTCTACAGCCATATCAGCAACCTGACGCGAACCGACCACATTGACCAGCACAGCTTCACAGGGATTTTCCTCCATTAACGGAACATGCTTATAAGCAGCAGCATGGAAGATCACCTGAGGGTGATAGATATCGAACACCATACGAAGACGCTCTTTCACGCGGACATCTCCAATGACAGGAACAAAATCAAGACCGGGATAATTCTTCTCAAATTCCAGACGGACATTATGCAGAGGTGACTCGGCAGAGTCAAACATGATCAGTTTCTTGATATTCATTTGAGCCAATTGCCGGCAAAGCTCGCTACCAATACTACCGGCAGCTCCTGTCACCAACACAACCTTGCCACAAAACTCAGTCATCACCTCCTCCATATTAATATGAATTTCTGAGCGACCCAGCAAATCCTCAATCTTGATAGGACGTACCCACTGGTGGAAACTTCCGTTTTCGTCAGCCTCACTAATACTCGGAGCTATCAGTGTTTTCAACCCGTTTCTTTTACAATACTGAAGCAAACGTCCTTCCTCTTCACGGGTATTCTCATAGCGGGCAAACAAGATGCCTCCGATACATTTCTTACGAATCAGTTTATTGAAGCACTCTTCATCTTTAAAAGAATAAACAGGAAGATCAGCCACACGCCGAATAGAATTACCTGTTCCGTAAATACAAAAGCCTACAACTTTATAATGAGAACTGTTCAGTAACCGGACTTTCAATGCCACACTCTTATCATCAATACCATAAATCAGAATACGCATATTCTTTTTATTCAATACATTCAGCAAGAATTCATAAACAATAATCAACTGTATACGAAACCCAACCATGACAATAAAAGTAAGCATAGCATCAAACAGTACAAAAATTATTTTCTGACTGTTATGTAATCCCGTCTGTGGCAGGAGAAACCAAATGACAATGGCTATGCAGACAGCCTTTATGAGCACACTTCCCGCCAACCTCCATAATTCCTTCAACTGGGAAAAACGAATCGTATTACGATAAGTATGAAATAGAGTAGCCCCCAAAACACTCGATATAACTGAAACCGCCAAGATATGGAAAAGTGAAACTATTTCTTTGGAAGTTTCCGTAATATAATGAATGCCAATAAATGACACCCAAGTACACAGTAAAGCTATGAATGTATCGATTCCCAATACAACCCAATAGCTAAAGTAGTTTTTCTGTAAATAATGAATAAAACGGTCAAATGCGTGTTTCATAATTTAAATCCCCCCAATTAATTATCATATATTATTACAACGCTGATTATAAGCAACTAGAATAATAGTATAAATCGTACATAATTATATTATTTCTATCAAATCAGGATTTACTTCTACACCCACCGAAAAGAAATTAGGCAGTTCGACAAGAAGACGTTTGACTTTAGAGCCACGGGTAGTAAGCAGACGGCCTTCATAACCTTCAAAAGGACCTCCAATAATACGGATCATACGACCATACATTGTATCGCTTATCTCTTCAGGTAAATAATATTTAGGATTTTCCGAACCTCGGACAGCACGTATAAAACGCTCCATATCCAAATCGGCAACCATCATAGGCTGACAATAACCGCCACCTTTCTGGTAACGATATTGAAGGGTCGGTATTTTACGAACAAACAGATCTAGAACTTCTCTTGTATCGTGGATAAAAAGCAGGTCCTGCATAAACGGTACTTCTTCACGGATTCGTTTGCCATTTTTCAACTTTAACCGCCATTGCATAGGAGTAAATACTTCTAGATGTTCATCACTGAGCTGTTTATAAGCAGGCAATTTAGCATTGGGACGTTTGAGGTCACGCATTACATACCAATGCATCCGTTGTTCATTCTTCAGAAGCGCCATAAAACCTCAAGACAATTATCCTAGTCCTGCCCGATCATATATAGAACTATATATCAAGCAGTTACAATCAAATTCTACAAAAATAAGAGATTCCTCCCCGTTATTATCAGACTGTTTCATCTTCACCATACAAGATGCATTCAAGGTCTATTTACAACCTTACTTCTTATTTCTCTCTATAAGAGAAATACTAACGGGTACAAAGGTACGTAATTTATTGGAAATAACAGCATAAAACAGATGTAATTTTGGGTAATTGCTTCTTCTAGAGAAGGATTTACTTAACAAATGTTTAATTATCATTAATTATATAATGATTGTAATTATCTGATATCTAAGTTGTTAAATTAAAACTTACACCCTGTTATTTATCTTATAGAGAGAACTATATTTTGCTAAACAAATTTAGTTTATATCAATATTATCCCTTCTTGTAGTTTCTCTTTAATAACCAGCACGATATCATTATAGAATTAAGAATGATGTATAATGACTATTAAATCGTATCCGGATCCTGTTTTACTTTGTTATATCCTTACTTTAGGAAAGTTTTAATGTGCAAAAAAAGTAACAGTAAATCATACATATCCTTTGATACATATTTCCGATTTACAGTTTCATGGCTATATGGTAGATTATCTTATCTCTACAATGATTTAAGAATAAGACTATTTGCCTTATCTACCAAAGAAGTATCCAATGAGGCGAGATAAATGCGGGTAGTGTTCTCCGAGTCGTGTCCCATAGCTTCACTGATAACAGACAAGGAAATATTTTTACTCTTGGCAATGCTAGCCCAGGCATGGCGGGCAACATACGTAGTTAAAGGTATAGATAACCCCAACCGCATCCCAAGTTTTTTCAGTTTTTGATTCACCAAATGGGCAGTTTTCTTGTACTGTTTCCTTCCGTCTACCTCCATATCTCGTATAATAGGTAGCAGGTAAGGGCTCCCCTGAGTATCATACCTGTCAATTATTTCTTGCATTGGCTTCTCCCATTTGATAAATAATTGTTGCCCCGTCTTCTGCCGGCGATAAGACAGAATTCCGTTCTGCAAATCTTTCTTTCTCAAAAAAGCCATATCAATGAATGACATACCACGGGTATAAAATGAAAACATGAAAATATCTCTCGCATAAGCCAAAGAAGGACTCTTTGTCAGATCAAGTTCCTTTAAACGGCGAATCTCCTCTAACGGAATAGCACGTTTGACCGTCTTGTCTATCCCTGTATAAACATATTTAAAAGGACTTCGCTGAACCGTCAAACCCTTCTCCACAGCACGATTATAAATAGCCCGAAGATTCCGCATATAATAAGAGGTGGTATTCGGACAAATACCAGTAGACTTCAAATAACTCTCATATTTCATCATCAAACTGGAATCAACTTCTTCCAGCAAGACATCTTTCCCTTTCCGGAAACGTACGAAGCTGTTTAATGTAGTCATATAAGTTTCAGCGGTACGGTGTTTGCCAATTTGATTTAACTCCTTGATAAGATGAAGAGTAAAGGATATGAAACCACTATGCTCTGTGGATGCACAATAAAGTTCCACCAAACTATCTGAAGTATAAGCAATGCCTGAACGCTCAAGACGGGTAATAATATTCTTCAGCCTTACACTATCCTCCAACAGAGAATTTTTCAAAGAAAGTAAGTAATCTCTCCGACTTTCACTAGTTACCGAAGACAGGACAACCTCCGAATGTACCGCGTCCCATTCCGCAGGAAACAACTTGTATCCGGTATGTATTTGTCTTACTATACGCTTATGAATCACTTGATAGAAAAGTGTACCTTCTTTCGTAGCGACGGAAGATGCACGGAATTTTACTTTTACTGTTGCCATACAAAATTATTTCTCAAAATCAATATAACCAAACGTAAACTCATAGATATTGAATGATCCGAATAAAACGTTTTATCCGAATTTTACAATAACCACTCTCTATAATTCACATTCCACTATTTCTTCACTACAGAACATACAATTATCGAAATAACTTGCCGCTTTACCTTATTTTAATAACTAATTCTTATTTTTTATGCAATATGTAACACTATCAGCGCTTAAAACAACACCACTAAATGCAAAAATCCCTCAATAATCTACTGATTATCAAGGGATATCCATGTGACCCCGGTGCGATTCAAACGCACGACCTTCAGAACCGGAATCTGACGCTCT
>ERZ826016.1170-NODE-1170-length-26271-cov-6.328959_pt1 | contig 26271 bp, 39 predicted proteins | sample MGYA00519872_ERZ826016 | MGnify/ENA primary metagenome ERZ826016 (study PRJEB31778, sample SAMEA3449218) | human gut metagenome | biome: human gut; feature: human-associated habitat; material: faeces | place: United Kingdom | collected 2010/2012 ... | reverse complement strand
ACCCACGACCCTCTGGTTCGTAGCCAGATACTCTATCCAACTGAGCTACATCCGCGTCAAAACTGTAGAATCGAAATATTACGCTCTTTCGTGAGTTTTGGCAAATAAAATCCATAAAATACCGTATATACGGTATATTTGTGAATTGCTGTAAGTAAAACGACTGCGAAAGTGTAAATAATTAAAGGCAAAATAAAAGCCCAAGTTGGTTTACTTGGGCTTTTATGCGGACTCATCAAAGATCAGTCGTCGCGGCGACGAATCAAAGTGGTGTATTCACCTTTATCTTCGTCAGTCGTCTGCTCAACCAGGGTGTGTCCGGTCTGACGGCAGAATTCTGCAAGGTCAGCCAGACTATGCTTATCGGTGCTGACGACTCGCAAGAGGGCGCCGCCTTCGAGTTTGGCAAGCGCCTTCTTGGCACGCAGAACTGGCATGGGACAATTGAGCCCTGGCAGACAAAGGTCGGTGACTTGAAGCGTTTCAGTCATAGCGCATTAGAGCTTCGCTTCAACCCACTGGGTGACCTCAGCGAGTGCGGCATCAAGACCGTCAGCACTCTGAGCACCAGCCATGGCCATATCTGGCTTGCCGCCACCCTTACCGCCGAGCTTGATAGCAACGCTGTTAACGAGTTCACCAGCCTTGATACGGTCGGTGAGGTTGCGGGTAACACCAGCGGCGAGCTGGACGCGACCTTCGGCATTGACAGCAGCCAACACAGCAACAGCCGTACCGAGCTTATCCTTGACCTTGTCCATCGTTTCACGGAGGGCCTTAGCATCAGCGCCGTCGATACGAGCAACGAGGACCTTCACGCCCTTGACTTCAACGGCCTGTTCGGTGAGCGTATCGCCCACGCGGCTAGCCATCTGGCTCTTAAGCTGTTCAAGCGCTTTTTCGAGCGCCTTCACATTGGCCATCATGTCGTCAATCTTGGACGGAAGTTCGCAGGTCTTGGCATTGAAGCGTAAAGCAGCCTGGCCAAGGAGCGAAGCGTTCTTCTGAGCTTCGTGAAGGGCATTCATGCCAGTCACGGCTTCGATACGACGGATACCAGCGGCAACGCCAGCTTCACCAAGAATCTTGAAGGAGCCGATGTCACCCGTACGAGCAACGTGCGTACCACCGCAGAGTTCGATCGAGTTGCCGATCGTTTCAACGCGAACGACGTCACCATACTTTTCACCGAATAGCATGGTGGCCCCTGTCTTACGCGCTTCTTCAAGCGGAAGCACTTCAGCCTTCGTGGCGGTGTTGCCAAGAATCTGAGCATTGACGAGATCTTCAACCTGAGCAATTTCTTCAGCCGTCATCGCCTGGCTGTGAGAGAAGTCAAAGCGAAGTTCGGTCGGAGAAACGAGAGAGCCCTTCTGTTCAACGTGCGTACCGAGCACTTTGCGAAGTGCCTTCTGAAGAAGGTGGGTCGCAGAGTGGTTGCGTTCGGTTGCGTGACGACGATCTTCGTCAACGGTGAGACGGAATGTATCGCCTACGGCAACGCGACCTTCTTCAACGTGGCAAGACTGACCCGTCACCTTACCCTTGACGCGGAACGTGTCAAGCACGGCGAGCATCGAAGAGTCGTTACGGCACTGACCACGGTCGCCAACCTGGCCACCTTGTTCAGCATAGAAAGGCGTACGGTCAAAGACAACAACGCAATCGTCACCGGCTTCAGCGGCCTCAACAGCCTGGCCGTCACGATAGACAGCGAGCACCTTGGCGTTATCTTCAACGAGGGTTTCGTAACCCGTGAATTCTGTATCGGCGCCTGTATATTCGAGACCGGCAGCCATCTTGAACTTGGCGTTGGCACGAGCGGCTTCACGCTGACGATTCATGGCAGCTTCAAAGCCATCAAAGTCGATTGTGAGGTCACGTTCGCGGCAAACGTCAGCCGTCAAGTCAGCCGGGAAGCCATAGGTGTCATGGAGCTTGAAGACGACTTCGCCATCGAGTTGACCATTCTTGGTTTCAGCGACAGCTGCATCAAGGATGTCCATACCCTTGGCGAGCGTAAGGAAGAAGCGACGTTCTTCTTCTTCGATAACCTTTTCGATGCGCGGATTGTTGAGTTCCGGATAGGCTTCAGCCATTTCAGCACGGACGGCGTCAACGAGCTTGTAGAAGAAGGGCTTGCGAGCACCGAGCTTGTAGCCGTGACGGATAGCACGACGGCAGATGCGGCGAAGCACGTAGGCACGACCTTCGTTACCCGGCACAATGCCGTCAGCGATGGAGAAGCTGCAAGCACGGATGTGGTCAGCAATCACCTTCAAGGACGGGGATTGGGCATCAACTTCAGCACCGCTCGTTTCTTCGATCACACGCTTCACGTTAGCGAGTAAGTTACGGAAGAGGTCGATGTCGTAGTTGTTGTGAACACCCTGAAGCACAGCAGCGATACGTTCGAGACCCATACCCGTGTCAACGGAGGGCTTCGGAAGCTTGTGCATGACACCACGTTCGTCACGGTTGAACTGCATGAAGACGAGGTTCCAGATTTCGATGAAGCGGTCACCGTCTTCATCAGGGCTTCCCGGAGGACCGCCTTGGATCTTGTCACCATGGTCATAGAAGATTTCGGAGCAAGGACCGCAAGGACCCGTGTCGCCCATCATCCAGAAGTTGTCGGACATGTAGCGAGCGCCCTTATTGTCGCCGATACGAATGATACGTTCAGCAGGCACGCCGACCTCTTTGTGCCAAATGTCATAGGCTTCGTCGTCTTCAGCATAGACCGTGACGGTCAGCTTTTCAGCTGGAAGCATGAAGTACTTCGTCAAAAGTTCCCAAGCAAAGAAGATGGCATCGTGCTTGAAGTAGTCGCCGAAGGAGAAGTTCCCGAGCATTTCGAAGAACGTGTGGTGGCGAGCGGTGTAACCGACGTTATCAAGGTCGTTATGCTTACCGCCAGCGCGAATGCACTTCTGGCTCGTGGTGGCACGGGAGTAAGGACGCTTGTCAAAGCCAAGGAAAACATCCTTAAACTGGTTCATCCCAGCGTTGGTGAAGAGCAACGTCGGATCCTGAGCCGGAATGACCGGGCTCGAAGAGACGATCGTATGGCCCTTGCTTTCGTAGAACTTCAAAAAAGTTCGACGGATATCAGCAACTTTCATAAGTCTTGGGGTTCCTTCAACGGACGATCCGCAGGAGACCCATCTCCTATTTATATAAGTAAAGAGTGGGTGCGGCAGATGCGCGCACCTGAATTCGACTCGACCGACACCTGAGTTGGCGTATGGTGGGTGGCTGATGCCACTCGGTCGTACGCTGAGCAATGGAGGTCAGCTCGATGTTCTGTCATAGGGAGGCTTCCTGCGGACAAAGGCATCCAACAAGAAAACTCACGAAAACTTTCATTTTACCTCTATGACTCTTTATTGAGAGGTTTTAGAGAATAAAAAAACGCCCGAATCTATCACAAATGGAGACTCGGGCGTGATTTTGAGCGATTAACTCAATTAAGCAATGCGGGAGTAACCACCGGCACGGGTAGATTCGCGCAAGTAGCGGTCAAAGTGCATCGCGACGGCACGAACGAAGATCTTGCCCTTAGCAGACACGACCAAGCGGTCGTCATAGAGTTCGACGAGGTCGTGCTTGACGTAGGGCTTCATCTTGCCTAACTCATAAGCAAAGGTTTCGTCGAAGTTGATGCCAAAGCGTTCTTCGACATCGCGCTTTTTGAGTTCGAAGTTGCACATAATCGTCATGATCACATAGCGACGCAACGCATCGTCTTCATTCAAGAGGTAGCCACGGTTGGTGGCAAGACGACCTTCACGAATGGCGGCGTAGTAGTCTTCGAGTTCGCGCGGATTGCAAGCGTAGGCGTTGCCAATCTTGGAGATACTCGAAACACCTAAGGCAACCATGTCGCATTCGGCCTTCGTGGAGTAACCCTGGAAATTACGCTGCAAGGTGCCTTCCTTCTGGGCGATCGAGAGTTCGTCCGTTTCCTTCGCAAAGTGATCCATACCGATGTAGCGATAGCCATTAGCCGTCAAGCGGGTGATGGCGTCGAACATGATGTTGACCTTTTCAACCGTGTCCGGAAGATCAGCAGGGAGAATGCGACGCTGAGCCTTGAAGTGGTTCGGAAGGTGTGCGTAGTGGTAAAGGGCAATACGGTCTGGAGAGAGTTCGAGCACCTGATCGATCGTGTGTTCGAACGTGGCACGTGTTTGCTTCGGAAGACCGTAGATCAAGTCCATGTTGATGGACTCAAAGCCATTGGCGCGGGCTGCTTCAATGGTGTCCTTGGTCATCTCAAAGGGCTGAATACGGTTAACGGCCTTCTGAACGTCTGGATTAAAGTCCTGCACGCCAAGCGACATACGGTTGAGACCCAACTTGTGGAGGTGAGCCACCTTGTCTGCATCGCACGTACGCGGGTCAATTTCGATCGAGAATTCACCACCTTGAGCGAGCGGGAAGCGCGACGTCAGTGTGTCCATCATGTGGGTGAGTTCGTCGTTCGTTAAGAAGGTTGGCGTACCACCGCCAAAGTGCAACTGCTGTAATTCGGTCGTGCCCGTGATGCTTTCTTTGACGAGGTCGGCTTCACGGCCAATCATCTCAATGTACTCAGCACTACGGGAATGGTCACGCGTCACAATCTTATTGCAGCCGCAATAAAAGCAAACGTCGTTGCAGAAAGGCACGTGAACATAAAGAGAAAGGTCGGCGGGGTCTTTAGCCTCGGCTCGGCCTGCGAGGGCCTTGCGATAATCTTCAACACCAAAAGAGGCATTGAAGCGGTCGGCCGTCGGGTAAGACGTATAACGGGGTGCTGGGACGTCGAACTTACGAAGAAGATCCATTTCAGGCAGCTCAACGCCGCTAGTTGCAGGGTTCGTCATCTGAGGTTTTTTCCTTGGTCTGTGACTTAGGTTAAACTTCCTGATATTATTGAAGCCATAGATCGCTCTTTGTTGACTTGTATCAACAAGCGTTCACGCCAAAGGTGCTTGGAGCATTTCGACGAAAAACACGCTGGCCGTGTTACAGGATGTATGTCAGCATTCTAGCGAAGGCAGATTATTTCTATATTATTGCCCCGTCGACTTGTGTTCTCGTTTACCTGAGGTTAATAAAAAAAACAGTATGCCAAGAAAGAACCTAGACCAACGTTCTTTCTGATTTAGGAGGCACAATGAACATTACGACATTGCGGATAGGTTGCTCCAATTGCAACCTTAGGGAAGTCTGTATGCCGCTAGGTTTGACGCTTAAAGAAATGGAAAGCGTTGAAGAGTTGGTAACAGCCCGTCGCCGCATTCGCCGAGGAGAGGCACTCTATCGTGCCGGCGATTATTTCGATAATTTGTACGCTGTTCGTCTAGGGTTTCTTAAAAGCACTGTGATGAGTAGCGACGGCCGTGAGCAGGTGACCAACTTTTTTATGGCTGGCGAAATGATCGGTTTAGATGGTATTTCAAGTGGCGTCTATTCTTGTGACGTGATCGCACTTGAAGATACCGAAGTGTGCATTATTCCATTCTCACGCATGGAAGACGCTACGACGAGCATCCGTACGATGGGTGTGCATTTTCAGAAGATGCTTTCTCGAGAAATCGTTCGTCAGCATGGTGTCATGCTTTTATTGGGTTCCATGCACGCTGAAGAGCGTTTAGCTGCTTTCCTTTTGGCACTCTCTCAGCGCTTTGAAAACCGTGGCTACTCTCGTAGCGAATTTGTCCTTCGTATGACGCGTGCCGAAATCGGGTCATACCTTGGTCTGAAGCTTGAAACGGTAAGCCGTGTGCTTTCTCGCTTCTCGCATGACGGTTTGATTGAAGTGAACCAAAAACACGTTCGTATTTTTGATCCGGAAGGTTTGCGCGCCATTGTGTCTGCGGTCGAATTAGACCACTCGCCAAGCATACCCATGGATGTCATGCAGCATCATGTGATTCGTCCTGAAGAATAACTGATCCGATCTAAAGAAAGGGCTGTGCTCAGTGTCAGAAATGTCTGATGGTGAGCACAGCCCTTTTTTTGTGTTGTCTGCCGACTAACTCATATAGACGGATGAACGATATCTAGACGGTCAGTACAGAATCCGTCGACACCCCAACTAAAGAGTTCATGAGCGCGATGCGGATCGTTGACGGTATAGCAGAAGACCCAGTAGCCCAGGGCTTTGACTTCTCGAACAAACGCTTCATCAATACGCTTATGGTTGCAGTGTAAGGACACACACTGCATTTCAGTGAGAATCTCGCGCCAGTTATCTGGGATGACGTCAATCAGAAAACCGCGAGGGATATCCGGGGCGACTTCTAGAGCACCGCGAAGGGCATCGGGCTTGAAGGACGAAAAAAGCGGAACCTCTGGGACGATACCTGCTTGCGTACCACCATTAGGCTTCACGATATCCGCATAAAGCGATTGCGTCAGATGCCCCACCGTGCGGCCTGTTTCGAGTTCAGCGCCTTTGGCAGGTTTGATTTCAATATTGAGCCACACGTGATTGGCTCGGCACCAGCGTACGGCTTGTTCGAAGCCAGCTGGGGGTACGCCCGTATATTGCGGGGCAAACCAACTGCCTGCATCAAGGCATCGAATTTCTTGACTCGTGAGTTCAGGAACCGAGCGCGTATCGTGAATCGTACGACCGAAATGTTCGTCATGCATCAGAACAGGGACGCCATCTTTGGCAAGCATGGCATCGGTTTCAAAGGCATGAAAGCCAAAATGAAGTCCAGCACGAAAGCCTTCCAAGGTGTTTTCTGGCGCCATCGTACCGGCACCTCGATGGGCACTTACTCGGGCGTAAGGCCAGGGACGAAGGGGTTGCATGTATTCCTCCTAAAGGAACCTAACGCGACCAGATGCGTTAGGCGTTTTGTCATTCTATGCCTTACGAGGCAAGATGTTATCGCAAATCCTTAAGGTAGAAACCCTAAATAGACAGTATTTAACTACTCCCGCACTTGATTTGGCGACTCATTAAAACAAATGTCTTAGTTTTGACAAGCAAATTTTTGGATGTTCTAATGAATGATGTAGCGCTTTTTGAGCTGTCAATCATGCGTTCTCTAACGAAGGTGAAGCCTTCGTGCCCTTTCTGTTTTCAAAGGAGTTTTTCTCATGATGCAACGTCGCACTTTAATAAGTGCCATCGGCTTGGTGGCACTGGCTAGTGCCGCTTATTTTCCGATGACCGCAGGTGCGGCTATGCCTATGCCTAAAGGCGATGGCGGCAACCCCATTCGAATTGTGGTGCCTTATCCGCCGGGAGGCCCTTTGGACGTGTCTGCCCGTACGATCGCTGAAGCGGTGACTGGGGCTTTGGGTAACGTGATTGTAGAGAACCGTCCTGGTGCTGGTGGTAGCGTAGGGATGGGGTATGTCAAGCGTCAAAAAGGCGATGGTCATACGCTGGTTGTTGGGGCTGTGGCGACACACGCGATTAATCCACATCTCTATAAGCGTTTGCCGTACGATGCGCAAAAAGATTTTAAGCCCGTCACTTTGATTGCTCATGTCCCGAATGTCTTGGTGGTTACGCCTGAATTTGTTTCGAAGACGGGTGTTAAGTCAGTGCAAGATTTGATTGCTTACGCCAAAGCCAATCCTGGCAAACTCAACTATGCGTCGGGGGGTAACGGGTCAGCGGGTCATATGGCTGGCGAATGGGTGAAGCGCTTGACGGGCATTGATATGGTGCACGTTCCCTTTGCAGGGGCAGCGCCGGCGCAACTTTCTGTCTTAGGTGGTCAGACAGATTTGATTTTCGATAATTTGGCAAGCGCAACAGCGAATATTCAAGCGGGTAAGTTGGTGCCATTAGCGGTCACTACAAATGTCCGCGCAAAGGCTTTGCCCAATGTACCCACAATGCAGGAAGCTGGTGTCCCAGAATTCGATATTTCGACCTGGTATGGCCTTTTTGTTCCTTCTAAAACGCCAGATGATGTCGTGCAACACCTGAATCAAGCGTTGACGGCTGCGTTACGCGAACCAGACGTCGTCGCACGTCTTGAAAAGCTCGGTGGTGTCGCGTCGCCAACGACGCCTGAAGCCTTCGCGCAATTGGTGGCAGATGAAAGTGCGAAGTACGCGAGCCTCGTTAAAGCTTCTGGTGCTCGCGTCGATTAATGAGTTCTCGTCAAAGGTCTTACTTTCTTGATGGAGGTAAGACCTTTTGGCGTCATCACGTTCGACCGTGCTACCATCACGACGATTGAATTACGTAGGCAAGCGGCAGAATCGAATAATGACAATCAAAAACGAAAAGGATTTTTGGGCGGGTGTCCTCTTTATGCTGTTGGGCATAGGGGCGGCAATAGTGGCTCAAGAAAACGAATTAGGTACCCTCTCACGAATGGGGCCGAGCTTTTTTCCGACGGTATTGGGGGTCATTTTGGCTTTTTTGGGCGCTGTGATTAGTCTTCGTGCGCTCATGGGATCGGTTGTATCAAAAGACGGAAGGATCGCACCTGTTCACTGGGGTGTATTGCTTTTCGTGCTCGGTAGCGTAGCGCTCTTTGCCTTGAGTTTGTTAACGCTCGGGCTCTTGGCATCCATTGCCATTTTGGTTGTTACGTCCTCTTTGGCTGTCGGTAAGATCGGGGCACGTTGGAAAGAAGTGGGCGTTTTGACGATCTTTTTAGCAACCCTTTGCTGGGTGGTCTTTGGTTACGGCATTGGTTTACAGGTGCCTGTCTGGCCAACCTTACTTTGAGGTGCTGACGATGGACTTATTAGCGAATTTGATGCTCGGCTTCGAGAGCGCGGTGACGCTTCAGAACGTGCTCTACTGTTTTGCTGGTGTCACGGTCGGAACCTTGATTGGCGTCTTGCCTGGCATGGGGCCTGTGGCTACGGTGGCCATGCTCTTACCGATTACTTATGCGCTTGATCCCGCCTCGGCGCTCATTATGCTGGCCGGTATTTATTATGGCGCGCAGTACGGTGGTTCAACGACGGCTGTGTTGGTCAATATCCCTGGAGAGGCTGCTGCCGTAGTGACGTGTTTAGATGGACACCGCATGGCGCGTCAAGGGCGTGCTGGGGCAGCGTTAGGTATTGCGGCGATAGGGAGTTTTATTGCGGGCACCTTTGCGACCTTATTAATTGCAGCCTTTGCGCCACCGTTGACTGAACTCGCTTTTCATTTTGGCCCTGCTGAATACTTTAGTTTGATGGTTTTGGGTCTTGTGGGTGCAGTGGTGTTAGCCAACGGCTCTTTGTTGAAGGCGATCGCGATGATTTTCGTGGGGCTTTTGCTAGGGATTGTTGGGTCAGATATTAATTCAGGTGCGCTTCGCTTTACGTTTGGTGTCGATGAACTCATGGATGGTATCGACTTTGTCGCGCTCTCGATGGGGATTTATGGTTTTGCTGAAATCATGAAGAATCTTGAGCTCAGTGCAACCCGTAGCGTAGCGAGCATCAAAGTTGAAGGGGTTCTTCCTACAAAAGACGATCTCAAGGTGTCGGCGGGACCCATTGCGCGAGGTACATTGTTGGGTTCCTTTTTGGGCATTTTGCCTGGTGGCGGTGCCTTACTCTCATCGTTTGCGTCCTACACGCTTGAGAAAAAGCTCGCGGGTACAAAGGCAAATCCCCCCTTTGGAGAAGGTAATATCCGAGGGGTGGCGGGGCCTGAGTCTGCGAATAACGCTGGCGCACAAACGAGTTTTATTCCGATGCTGACGCTAGGGATTCCGTCTAACGCAGTGATGGCCTTGATGATTGGTGCCATGATGATTCATGACATTACGCCTGGTCCCCAAGTCATGAATACCGATCCAGCCCTGTTTTGGGGATTAATTGTCTCGATGTGGATTGGGAACTTCTTTCTGATTTTGCTTAATCTCCCCTTGATAGGGGTTTGGGTGCAGTTATTGAAGGTTCCATATCGATGGCTTTACCCAGCGATCTTGGCCTTCTGTTGTATCGGTGTGTATTCGATCAATAACAATGTCTTTGATGTTTGGATGACGATTGGCTTTGGGCTTTTGGGCTACCTCTTTATGAAGCTTGATTGCGAATGTGCGCCGCTTATCTTGGGCTTCATTTTGGGGCCTATGATGGAAGAAAACTTGCGACGCGCCTTGCTGCTTTCTCGAGGTGATATGACGATTTTTGTGACAAGTCCTATCTCGTGCGGGTTCTTGGTGTTGGCGCTCGGTCTCTTATTGTTGGTCTTGGCACCTACGGTACGGACTGGGCGTGAGACGGCCTTTAAAGAAGATTAAAGTCGCTTACAAGCAAACGCCCTCTCATGATTGTTGAGAGGGCGTTGAGCGTTTAGAGGATGCTTCAGAAGTTAATTAGGCTTCGTATTCAGCACGAGCGTCAGCAATCAGAGCCATAGCGTTAGGAGCGATGTCGCCAGCAGTAAAGCCAGCGGTGTAACCTTCGGCGCTCAAGCCATGGAAGTAGACGGCAGCAAGGACGCTTTCGACCATGTCGTAGCCTTGAGCAAACATGGCGCCGATGAGACCCGCGAGCACGTCACCGCTACCTGCTGTTGCAAGTGCGGGGCCACCTGTCGGGTTAATCCAAGTGCGAGAGCTACGAAGCGAAATCACAGTACCAGCTCCCTTAAGAACCACGATAGCACCCGTCTGAACGGCGAGTTCACGGCAAGCAGAGACGCGGTCAACGGTCACGCCAGCAGTGTCGCGACGAAGTAAACGTGCAGCTTCGCCAGGATGCGGCGTCAAAACCGTTGGCGACTGACGGGCTAAGACCATGTCCTGAAGCTTGATGTCAGCGGCGATGATATTAAGCGCATCCGCGTCAATGATGACAGGCTTATTGCACTTCAAGACTTCAATCACGCGTGCTTTGGCTTCAGGGGACTGACCTAAACCACAGCCGAGCACCACCACATCAAAGTCGTCAAGGTTGACGGGCTGGGTGGCGAACATGATTTCTGGGTAGAGCATGTCAACGTGTGGCGCGTGTTCGGCATGGCATTCAAGGGTCACAAGACCAGCACCACCAATCAGAGCAGCGCGCGCGGCCAACATTGAAGCACCAATCATGCCGTCGGTGCCGCCGATCACGACGAGACGACCATAATCACCCTTGTGGGAATTTTTGGTGCGAGGACGTAATACGTGACTCAATTCATCGGTGCCCGTCACGGACATCGGAGAGAGTGGCACGGACACGTCAAGTTCATCAAGAACAACTTCGCCTGCGGCATCAATGCCTTCGCACATATAAAGACCGATCTTGGTGCAGAGATACGTGATCGTGATGTCAGCGCTGCAACCCGGATAGGTGCCAACCCAGTGGCCGGTCATGTAGTTGAGACCCGACGGAATGTCGAGCGACACTTTGAGGGCTCGGCGTTCGTTAAACCAGAGCACAGCATCCAAGTAGTCTCCCGTGATTGGCTTGGTCAGACCAATCCCAAAGAGACCATCAACGACGCAATCTGCCTTTTCGGTCATATACGGATCATCTTCGGTCGTGCCACCCATGGCCTGCCAGCGTTCGAGCTGAGCAAGCGCCAAGGCCGAGGTCGGACGATGACCGCCAGGGAGTACCACGTTAACCGTTGCACCCTTTTCACGAAGCTCACAAGCACAAGCGAGCGCATCGCCACCGTTATTGCCTGGACCAACGAGCACCGTTACACGACGGTTTTCTGTGCCACTGGCTTCAAGGCGGGACATAATCAAATTAGCAGCCGCTGCACCTGCGCGACGCATCAACGTATCGGCTCCAAGCAAGTTGGACATACGCTTTTCAAGATTCTCCAGTTCGTCTGGATGGAGGATTGTGAGACTCATAATGGGCTTCCTTAGGTCCAAAAGGAAAATGGTGAGACGTATTCTACCGTTCTAAGTACTTTTTTTCGACTTTTACGTGTGAATGAGGCTTGAAACACTAGGTAAAGCGGGTTTTAGTAGCTTGCTCATGAGGCAAAACGCGACCAATGAAGTGCTTCGTGGAAGGGATTGTCGAGCCCAAGCACAGCATCTGCTGTGGCCTCGGCATAGGCGCTCACAAAGTCTGCTCCATGAATACCACCAGCGATATTGAGGTAGAGCCCTGGGCGTGACGACGCGCCAACAATCGGTAGGCCGTCAGGGCTAGAGAGCACGCAACTATTGAGGTATCGTCCTTGAGACCAGTTGGCCGCTTGTGGAAGTAATTTAACCCCTAAAGCCCATAAAGCTTGGTATTCGGCGTCCATGTTGCAGTGCTCGGGCGTTCCTAAATACCAATGACCGATCAGTCGCAAAAAGTTATCTAAAGGCACGATCATGCGTCCGTCTTCACTTTGAACGGCATGGCGCACACGACCGTGGTCGGCAATCAGGTCGACGTTATAAACGGCACGGGTGATGGGCGCCAAAGGCACGTTACCAAAGCACTCTGCAGGGAGTATGTCGGGCGCTGAACGGCCAGCGGTGATTACGACGGCATCCGCTTCGATGGGCGTAGTGCATTCAACGCCCTTGATTTGACCGTTGTCGGTGAGTAATCCCGTCACACGGTGGTTGCAAAGAATGCGTACATTGCGCGCTACGAGATGTTCGCGCAGTTGCTTCGCGTAAAAGCTAGAGGACCACGTCGTCGTGCGCTCAATGGTGACCCCTTCAACGGCCTGCGCTTCATTAAGGCTCGGTTCAATGGCTGTAAAGCACTCCAGAGATGGCGTGGTGTTGTCGGTTGCTTTTGAGCCGTGCACGATGAGAGTGCCAGCGCTTTCTTGCAATTCAAAGCCATGCTTATCTGCGTCGCTACGCAACAAAGCCGTACTGTGCTCGGCCAAGGCTTGGAGCGTTTGTTCGCGATTCTGATATTTTTCAGGCGCACGCGCAGCACTCATGGCCGAAATAAAGCCTGCGTAACGAACAGAGGCACCCGAACCATACTGGAGGTTCGAGGTATTAGAGGCCCTGGCTTTGAGGCGCGCCATTAACGTGGCTGACGATGCGATTTGTGTGGGGACTTGTTTACCCGCACAGGCCGTGGCGCAATAGCTCGCCCCTTGGCAAGGTGCACGCGCGGCTTCGACGAGGGTGACCTCGGCACCTTTATTTAATAAGGCAAAGGCTGTCTGGAGACCCGTCAAACCTGCGCCAACAACTAAAACATGCATGGATCAAATGCCTGGCACGACCAGACGTACATTGAAAGCAAAAAGAAAAACGAATCGATATTTTATCCTGTCCTTTTTTGAGAGACATGCTTTGTGATGAGCGAGGTTTATACTTGAAGAACTTAGTTAATCGAGGCTCATGATGAATGCTTGTCCTTTTCCGCTTTTAACGTCGCCTGTCCCTTTTGCGGCACGCGAGAATGATCCACTCACTGAAACCACAGTCAAAGAAAATATCTTGGTGGATCGTAAGTTTATTTCGATCGTCGAAGAAGATGTCTTGATCCCTGGGGGTCGCCCGAGCAAGCGCTTTTGTTTGCGTCATGGTGGGGCGGCAGGCATGGTCGCTTTAGGAGACGACAATACGATTCTTTTAGAGCGTCAGTGGCGCCATCCGTTACGTCGTGCCTTTTGGGAGATTCCGGCTGGTAAGTTGGATCCAGGTGAAGAAGAAATCACGTGCGCACAGCGTGAGCTGATCGAAGAGTGTGGAGTTCGTGCTGACCGTTGGACGCGTTTGGGCGAACTCAATAACGCTATTGGTTATTCGAGTGAACGTATTGTGGTCTTTTTGGCTGAAGGGCTGACCTGGGGTGAGCAGCAACTAGACGAAGGCGAGCATCTAGAAGTTGTGCGCGTGAAGTTGGACGAGGCGCTAGAAATGTGTGCTGATGGTCGTATTACTGACGTGAAAACCATCGTGGCGCTTTTCTGGCTGGAACGCCATTTGGCAAAGCAGGCCGCAAAATAAAAGTTCAAGCGGCATAAAAGCACAAAAGCAAAAAGGCGCCTCAAATTGAAGCGCCTTTTTTGAATTTGGAGCGGGTGAAGGGAGTCGAACCCTCGTCTCTAGCTTGGAAGGCTAGGGTAATAGCCGTTATACGACACCCGCTTTCGAAAAAGGGAGAAAACGTTAACCGCTTTCTCCCTTTTGAAAACTGGCGGAGAAGGGGGAAGTCTAACCATCTTCTCGCACAGGTGTTCTTGATTAATGTTTGAATTCTTACCACATTCTTTACCACACTTACGTGCTAATGAATTGTCATAAGATTTCCTGTTTTTTCCCGATATTTGCTCTTTTTGTTAAAAACTGTCGAATCATAAAGATCGGATAACCATCGCCTCCTGGATATGATACCGCCAAAGGAAAGTCCTTGAGTTTTTGCCAATTGCGCAGTGTTCTATACGTGCACTCAAAAGCTGCAAGCACTTCTTCTAAAGTCAAGAAAGCGTAGTCAGGCGTTGCTGGATCGAAGATCCTTGCGCGAATCGTTGCGCTATCTAACGTGCTCGCCAGTTCATCATCAAGAGTCTGTTTTGTCATGAGATGCCTCCGAAGGCGTCAGGGTGTCACGCCAGTAAGTAACTCGATAGCGTCGAAGATCAAGATCGACGCCAGTAGCTTTGTCTTGCCAGTGGTCACCGGTCCAGATGGCGTAGAAGCTCCACGTCAGAGGGGTCTTGATTTTCTTATTGCGTTTGATCGCGACATTCATCATGTAAACGCCAGTCTCAGCAGGTTGAGTTTCTGGCCAAAGATAACGAAACTGTTCCATCACATCCTCATGTATTGCTTATCACAAAATTGCCCTTTCACTTGTGCTCGTAAAACTCGTCGTGCGTCCTTTATGTCCATTCCGGAAAGGTATTTGTACGGAATCTTTATAGAGATGGTTCCATCGCTAATAGTCACCATTGTTTCTGGTCGATAGCGAATTGCATGAATGATTTTGGGTATCTGAATTAATAGTTTTTCGATCAAAGGATTGATGATCGGAGCAAGCAAGACATAGCCGACTAAAGCAACCATCGCCCAAGCAAAGCTATCCAAAGCTGAAGCAATGCAAATACCAAGAAAAATTCCGGTCAAATATAGGAACGTATTGCCTAGATGATCTTTGACCTTTTTTATGTAGCTCATTCGTCCCTCCATTTACGGTATCTAACGTAGTCATGCTTCATGAGGTGAACTTCTTTGTCATAAAGACCAGATCGCTCAATGAACTTTTCACCGGTCCACATCGCGCATGTTCTATATCTGATAACGGCTTGATCGCCTTTTTCAGATCGAACTTCAATTCGTAGAAGTTCGTTCTTTGGAGGCTCTGCGCTCGGAAAGCGACACCAGACACCTGGACGATAGCGAAAGCACTCGTCACGGCGAACAATGTTCGAGTCTTCTATAAGTCCGTCAAGAAACGCATCTGCATCATCGTCAAGCTTCAGATAAGCAGCGACGCATAGATTTGACAAGTTACGTACGACAACTCTGTTCTCGTTGTCATACATGTTTGCGTACAGATGGCCGCTATCGTGCATCTCAACATCGCACAAGTGATACGTGGTAAGCAGCCCTTTCTCGTACGTTTGTAGCAGTACGAGATACTTTCCTGACTGTGTCGGCTTGCCAACTTTAAAAGTCGCCTTCATCGTTGTCCCCTTTGAACTTTGGCGAGTTGTACCAGTGCCATGATGGTGCGAACTCTCGATAGATCTTTCCTTCAGCTGTAAGCGTGACGACGAAGAGCATCTCAAAACCATTGCTTAAAACAGCTTCTCGGCTACCGTCTTCGTTGACGAAGTCTTGTCCAAAATATCGGGTTACGAAGAGGCTGTAAGTACTGGCGTCGACTACTTGTCTGCAAAGCTTCTTCCAACGTCGACGGCTTCTGTATCTAAAGCCCATGGTTACCTCCTAATTTTTCGACTAAGTACTTTTTCACGTCTTTGAATTCGTCCCACTTAGACAGATCGACTTCTTTGCCATCACGGATGGAATCAATGTCATCGAGCAAAGTACGAGCTGTTTCAGTAAAGAAACCAATCCGCTTATTCAAGTCGTCAGTACACTTGCTTTCACTGCAAAAGTAGATTCCGCTCATAAGGATTGCGAGCAGATATTCGATGTCTGAAAGTTGGTTGTCTGTCATTCTTCGTCTTCCTCGCCCATGTACAGACGTGCTTCAATCGTTCCTGGTTCAAAACAGGCTCTAAATTGCTTTTGCTGTGTGCAGACTTTGACGCTATTGCCGAACTCAACGAACACGCGATCTGTGTTGAGGTTGAAATCAAGGCCGTCTTGTTGGTAAACGTCAATCAAACGTTGAGCAGAGATATCCAGCGCCTTAGAGAAGTCTCCGTTACTAATTTCGTCAAGTTTCTTTTGAAGTTCACTGTCTTTTAAACGGTATTTCATTCCTCATCCTCCGAAAGCCACGGGCGGAATCTGTCTACTCTGACAGCATCTCCAAATGTGTCAGACCAGCTAGGCTCGGTTTCAAATTCATCGCATTCGTAGATGGCTGCATAACGGTGCGTGATACCATCGGAAGCATCGAATTCACACATCATCCACACACCAACTGGCGGAACGACATATCTAGCATCGTTCCATTCGTCAGGCTGATAACCGTCATAAGGTTCTATGTCGTTTCTAGTAATTGATATTTGGAATCGCGCGTCGCCAGATGGTGTTTCATTGCCAAAGCAGACATCTAGTTGAACCCAGTCGTCATCAACAGTGCAGCCATTTACGACAATATCGAAACTCTTTGTGAAGTCACCGTTGCTGATCCTGTCGAGCGTAGACTTCAGCTCCTTGTCTTTAAACTGATACTTCTTCTTCATATCTTCCTTGCAGTTCGAAGTGCTGGCCTTTACGGGGAGTTGTTGCTTCGTTCTTTAGTGTTCGTACATCTTTGTCGATCATGTCGATCTTTCCCTTCAGGTCGTCTATCCGAAGTCTGAGATTCGTTCCGTAACTTTCGAGTGAATTAATACGCTCACTGTAGACGCGACGCTCTGTTGTGAGTACTTCCCACAAGAGCCAAATCACTCCCCAGTTGAACAAGAGAACGACAAATGCGGCGAGATCAGAAAAGCTCATCAATAGCCTCCGGTGCAAGTGTCAATTGAACTGCAAGAAAACGATTGCCCATTCGTTTGATAATGCAGTCTGAATAACCGATGAATGCAGGTGAAATTTTTGTTGTCGCATTGTTTTCACCCTTGAATGCACGATAGATCGCACGTCTCACAGACTCTTGTTTGATGTCTTCACAGTCGAAAAAGAAAGAGAGCGGAAAGCGTCCATTTTTGCCGCTGATTTCAAAGAGCTTGTCGACAACGCGGTCATAAACGTTTTGGTCACGTTTTTCTTTGCGCTCTTCTTTTACTTCTTGCTTAAATGCGCGAGGAGCAAGCATCACCTGGACTGTGAGCACGTGTTCGCCAGTGACGTCTTCTTTCGATGCGGATAAGAATGCATTTCCCTTTTCGTCAACGCTCACTACACTCGTGAGAGCCTTGAGCATGAGCTCACTGGTGACGTCTTGCAGACATGTGAGACCGACTCGATTTACGACTTTAAAAGATTGCTCTGTCATTTATTGACCTTATTCTTTTGTGTGGTTACTGTGGTAGCTTCGTGTGACACTTGCGCACGAAGAGCTGACGAGAGAGAGGTCAGTTCTTCGAGATCGTCTTTGAGCAACTCGATGCGCTTTTCTGCATCTGAGAGCATGACTGTGTACTTAGCGAGACTGATGTCTTTTGCTAGTAGGTGCTGATAAGCCTCATCAAATCGACTAGCGATTTCTTCAGCTTTTGAAGAGACAGATGAGGCTTTTGCTTGAAGACTTAAAAGCTTTTCTCCTTGTGTTCTGGCGCCTCTGATCTTGATGGTAGGGCACCACTCGTCCTTGATTGTTCTGAAACGTGACACGGTTACTCCTTAGGTGAGAAGCCACAAAGTGACGAGGCCGCAAACAGGAAACGCGAGCATCGTGCAGAACAGGATCCGTTCACCTGTGCGAACTTCAGCTTCATCAAGTTGATCGACATGGCGATAAGCCTGATCATCAGCAGCGAAACAGAAACGCTTGATTATTTCCTTCATGGCTTCTCTCTCTATTTGTTAAAAGGCAGGGGTGAATTTGTTGAACTTGCGATTGACTGCGTCAGAGATCGCAATGCACAGGTCGTTTCGACATGACTGCAAGAACGCTTTGTCAGCAGCGAGTCGTTCAGGTGTCGTTCCTTCAAATCTGCTGAGGGCGCCAACGTAAAGGTTCGTTGCTGAGCTAGGTGCGAAGTAGCGACCACACGCTATGAACTCTTCAACACAGAACTGGCGAGCCATTGCATCCACATATTCAGCTGTGATTGGAGATTCAAGATATTCGGCGTCGACGAGAAGCATCTCGGCCATAGAAGGGTGAATACGCGGTAATTCAGCACCGTCAGCAACGGCCTCTACAAAGCAATGGCCGTTGAGCGGATATGCCTCCATGTCGTTGCCGGTTGTGACCATCACTGCCATGTGGTGCGGATACATTGCAAGCGTGTCGCGAAGCTTTGAGACTGTCATTGCATGCTCAGAAGCGTTTTTGATGACGTGGAACTTCTGACAACGAGAGAGATCGAGTTTGAGAACTTCCATGATGTTCCTCTTAATTGATACAGGCGTACTGGACGCACTCAGGGTGGTTCTTGCGAATGTCTTTCATCACGGCCGCAAAGATTTCAATGTTGCAGTAGTCAATCGGGCACTTTATTTCGCCGTCAGTGATGAACATTTCTATGTCTTCCAAGGTTTCTGGGTTGAAGCTGTGGAACGAATAGGCGACGATGTACTTATTTCCGTGCTTTGCCTGTGCTAAGAACATCAGGTTGTATCCAACGCCATTGATCTGTTTGATTCTTCGTCCTTGAGGCATGTGCATGTAAGCCATTTGACGCTCCTTAACAACCTTCGATGTCCGTTGTACAGTCGTGAGCATCGTGCTTTTTGAATGACTTGAAGGCACCCAAAACGGCAGCATTGCGCGCAAAAATTTCGATGTTTCCAACGTTGTTTTGGAGCTCTGGCAGTGTCTTGAATGTTGCCGTCAAAATGTCAGCCGCCACAATGTCGAATACGACGTGTCTATTCGATGAACTCAGGCCAGTCTGTGTGACGACTTCTTCAAAACGTTCTTGTGCGACTTCGAACAGCGCCGTAATCGCGTGAGAAAGCTTTTGTTCTTGATCAGGGGTCATTTGCTATTTCCTTTGTCTTCAATGAATAAATAAGTCATTGATATACATATGATGAAGAGAATATAGCGTAGATAGACACTATCTACAATAGCAATGACAATTTTCTTTGTATATCTTTGATATATATCAAGGAACAAAAAAAAGCCCTGAGGTCAGGGCTTGTTATGTTATGACGGTGTCTTTAGCGTCGACGGTATTGGCGTCTATGCTCAATAAGAACTCCAACAATAGTGCAATGGGTTTGTTCACTATAAATTGTAGGGAAATCATCGTTTAGTGGTACTAATTCGAAGATCTCATTCCCATTACGGTCATATCCACGTGGACGATATTTCTTGAATGTTGCCTCAGGATCACCGGTATGTGGATCATTTCGGATCGCGACAACAAAGTCTCCAGGTTGGGGGCGTAATGATGGGTCGAAAATCGCTGTATCACCCTCCATAAAGTCGGGTTGCATCGAGCGCCCGACGATGATCATTGCAAATACGTCATCTGGCAAATCATCGTCTCCAGTGATGAAGTCGCCTACGTCAATAGCCTTTAGCTTATCAATAACTTGACCTTGACCAGTTAGAAAGCCAGCCTGGACATAAGACAAGATGGGGATTTTTTTGTTTTGACTTGAACGTAGAACAGAAACGTTATTGTCTATGCCAGTTGGGATCCCTAATTGAATGGCTTCTTTAGCAAGTCGAACAGAAAATTCAGCAATGTCAATGCCAAGTGCTTTTGACATCTTAACTGCGATATTCAAGTTTAAAGGGCGTCTAGCGTTTAAATATTGGCTCAAGTTGCCAGGAGTCCCTAGTCCATGCTTGGACGCAAATTCTCTTTGAGAGATCGGACTCTTTTGGATAAAAAGGGCTTTCAGCTTTCTGCATTCTGACTCTTGATCGGGCGTAAGCATAGCGACCTCCATTAGATATAGCAATGATAAAACAAAATGCGTATATCTTTGATTTGCCATGACGATGTATCAGTGATATATTCTCGACTATGAAGAATCTAGCGTTCCAAGCCGTTTGTAGTTTTTTCGGCTCTCAAAAGAAAACTGCTCAGGTTCTCGGTGTGACTCCAGGAATGATCAATCACGTAATTACTGGACGGCGACCGATTCCTGATCATTGGTGTCCGATCATCGAAAGAGAAACAGGCGGCAGGATCAGATGCGAACAGCTCCGGCCTGAAGTTGATTGGGCGGTTCTTCGTCAACCGATCGCAAAAGAGGAAAGCTAATGGCTACTTATGACAACTCAAAGTTCTACTGGCTACAGCTTCAAGAAGAGTTCTTTGACTCTGACTTGATTGACTGGTTAGAAGAGCAGCCGAACGGACCGGCACAAGTACTTTTCTACCTCAAGCTGTGCCTTAAGTCCCTGAAAACAAATGGCGTCTTGATTCGTAGAGTCGGCACGATGCTGTTGCCATACGATGAGGCGAAACTTGCTGAGTTCACTCGCACTGATGTCAACACTGTGCAATGTGCAATGGTGAATCTGAAGATGTGCGGTCTGATCGAGATCCTCGAAAATGGCGCCATTTATCTCACTCAAATTGAAACTTTAATCGGTTCTCAGAGTGCAAGTGCCCTGAAAAGACAGCAACAAAGAGAAAAACAGAGGTTGTCTGTAAACGCTTCTCTTTCAGATGAAGGACAAAAGGGCGACAAGCGGGCGACAAGTGTCGCGACAAGTGTCGACCAGAGTATAGAGAATAGAGATATAGAGAATAGAAATAAGAAGGTATATGAGGGGCAAAAAGTTGAGCCGTTAGACGACTACGACTTAATCGCCGATCAGGTCGGCTCTGAGTTCGACTTTGTCGACCTCCCTGCACCTGAAACACGCGTTGAATCGAAAGAAGAAAAAGGTTCACGTATTCAACCGTGTCCCTACGAACGAATCGTAGAGCTCTATCACGAGGTTTTGCCAGAGCTTCCAAAGACCGTTGTATTGACGAATAAGCGTAGAGGTTGGATTAACGCTCGCTGGCGTGCTGTATGCGTGAGCGAAGGTGTCTCTGAGCAAAAGGAAGGGCTTGAGTTCTTTAAGGGCTACTTTGAGCTCGTAAAGGAAAGCCCCTTCCTGTTGGGTCTGAAGTCACCAGGAAAGGGCCATAGCAGAGTGTTCAAAGCCGACTTGGAGTGGCTTATGAACGAGTCCAATTTTACCAAAGTTATCGAAGGTAAGTACGTTTGATGATTGACCTCATGCAGACGACAGGGATTCAGAAGTAGGTGAAGAGATGGCAGGTGGATTTTTTTCAAAAGCAATTAACGATCAAAAGACGCGTTCTGCAGAGATCGAAGAATCGACAGCTCAGGCGCCCATATCGATGAGTTGCCCTGCAACAGGTTGCCCGTTCTGTGCTGATGTTGTGCGAGCTGGTGAGCCTACATGCACTTTTCATGCGGGCGTACCAAAGCAATTTTGGAACGTGGTGACAGGTGTGGTAGAGCAGTGGGACGAAGCGTGGAAGATTGCTCTACTTCATTGGCAGTGCTTTAACGATCTTGAGGCGGCTGATGTAGCTATCCAAGCGCTGAATGCGTTGCCGATTGTCCAGTCTAGAGGTCTCAGATTTATCAGCGAAAAAGAGTGCAAAGAGGTTTACGGACGTGGTCCAGGTGACATACCGATGCAAACACTGCAAAGCGTGATGCAGGCTGAAATTGATGCCGCGATTACGAAGAAGAAGCTTCAATCGATGGGGAACTCAAAAGCACTGCCGTCACAGGCTGACAAGATTCGGTCGTTATGCAAGCGTGTTTGCCATCAAGTTTCGATGCGTCGTTCTCAAGGAGTGGAGGCTTATTGATGTCGAAAGTCGAAAGCATCTTTTGTGGAATGTATTTCTTCGGGCTTCTAGCTTTTGCTACGTCATTTGGATTGACTTATGCCAGCAAAAACTTATCAAGCATAGGTATGCGAACACTTGCACGTCTTTGTGGATTCCTTGCTGGTGCGGTCTTGTTCGTAACCATTGTGTCAGGACTAATTATCACGATCAATATCGTTGCTGAGGTGATCAATTGAAGCCACGTTTCTCTCAAAAGGGTGATGCCTTTTGTTTGGCTCTTCATGAAGCGAGAAGGGCGACCGGGATGGATCACATAGCTTTTGCAGAAATGCTTGGTATGCCGAGTCATCAGCTTAAAAGCATTTTGTCAGGCAGGGTCAAGTTATCTGCTGAGATTGCTCAATTGATTGCGCAGAGGCTTGATGGACGCATTAACGATGAACTACTCAAAGAGCTAAGCGCTGCGTCGATAAAAAGAATTCTGAGAGATGCAGGTCTCGGCGGCTTTTGCTTCGTTTCGCCAACGCATGCAATGGATTTTTTATTGAAGGAGGAAGTAGCTTGATTTCAAATCAGCAAATCGTCGCACTTCTTGAGCGTATGCCTACTGATCAGGAGTTGCGAGTCTCACATGAGCCAGGCTGTGAGTTTTTGCGCGTTGAGATACGTGAAAAGAACGGTCGCAAATGTGTGCAGTGGTTTTCGATGTATGAGGGTCACTGGCGAGCGTTGACTATACCGCCAGGCGAGGTGATGAAAACAAAGACACGACAACGCGTAAGAAAGGCAAAACCTAAAAATCCATTTCTTTAAATGCTTGAAGTCTTTCTTGTAAAAACTGCAATTGAACTTGGGATTTGTCTTTTACTTTTGATTTTTCTTTATAAAAAGGTTTTTCATGACTAACAAAGATCAGGAAAAGAAGCTTGTTGACGGTAAGAGGTACGACATCAAGTGTTACGACGGCGATGAGTGGAGCTCTATGACGTGGGTCGCTCAATGGCGTTGCTTTGAGGGTGTGTGGCTTATGCCAAATCGCTATGGCCCCGATCGTGAAGTGCGCCGAAAGGTCATGATCGAAGACGTACTGTATGCACACGAAAGTAAGTAAGGTGACGTCGTGATTGTTATCGAGGGAGAACCTATCGGAAAGGGGCGCCCTCGTGTCAGCTCGCGTTCTGGCACGATCTACACGCCTCGAAAAACTCATGCTTATGAAGATGCTTTGCGCTTTGCCGGAAAGCTCGCAAAAGAGAGATGTGGCGACTCACCAGTGATTGCAGTTGTGACTGCGTTCTCTGAAGTGCCGTCGTCGTGGTCGAAAAAGAAGAAAGCTCTAGCGCTCACAGGGCTTGTGCAGAAAGAGACAAAGCCAGATATAGACAATGTGATCAAAAGTGCGCTCGACGGGCTTCAACCAGTTTGTTTTACAGATGACAAACAGATTGTCGCCGTTGTTGGGTTGAAAGCTTATGCAGAAAAGCCGCGCCTAGAGGTGGAGCTATATGTGATTTCAGAAGAAGACGAAACCTTGAAGGCGCAAAGCGGTGATCTCGTTTTTAGAGCAAAGGATTTAAGAGGTTTGATCAGTCGCGTAATAGGAGGTGTAAGCGATGGATTCGATAGAGAGGGACTGGCAGACAGTAAGACGGCTTGAAAATTGGGTGCGTGTTTATGCTCCAAGACAAAGAGGTCAGTCTGCGTGGGGAACCCCTCCTTTTGTTGCCGTCGAGCAATATCTCGGTGTTTGGTATGAACATGACGACGATGACGGCTCATATCGTGTACCTGGTGCTCAGTCAGACAAAAAGACTAAAACGTCGACTGACCCTTTTGATGCTGAGAAAGTTGAGCACGCTCTAGTGTCTCCTCTCTTTCCCGCAGCTGAGAAAAGATTGATCAAAACGTTCTATCTGTCGCGTGATTCTCGCTGGTCATCGTTTGGGCGTTTGTGTAGGTCTGCAGGGACATCAAAGCGCAAGGCTGCCGATGATCTGATTAGAGCCGAGTGGCTACTTGGGAACATGCTAAGACGCCTATATGACGCTTAAAGTGCAAAAAACTACACCCTAAGGGTCGTTTTTCGTTTTTTGGTGTTTTTTATGTATAGACTTCTTTCATCGATCAGTCAGAAGCTGTGAATCAGCCACTTTGGGCGCTCCGCGCAGGCCTCCGCGTACCTGCGAGAAACGCTCAAGTGTGAATGAGAGATGACGCCGGTGCCGAAAGTAAGCTTCACCTCTTTCGTGTCATCGGCACCAGCGAATAGATCGGGGTCTTTTCGCTACCTTAGGGTCGTTTTTTGACGAGAGCGGGTTCTAAGGGTCTCCTCAGGGGAGTGGGTTGGTAAGGCTCACTCCCTTTTTTCTGTTCGCAACATAAGGTTGCTATCTTAGATCTATAAAGCTTATGATTCATTTAATGAAGCAAAATCCCATTATTTGAATCGGAGTTTTTGGATGATAGAAGAACAAATTCAAGCATACGATAGTAAAGATTTCTTTAAGTACAACGGAAGGCGAATAAGGCAAAAGTCTCTGAGAAGCCTTTCTGGACTACTTAGAGGTGTCTGCGTTGATGGTGTTGTGAATGAATCTGAGCAAAGCGAGATTCGTGCTTGGATTGAAGAAAACAGAGATTGTGCTCGTTATCATCCGTGGGATTTAGTGATTGAGCACCTTGAAAGTTATCTGTCTGACGGAAAGATCGATCTAGATGAGATCGAGGACATGATTTGGCTCGCTGATAAGTTGTCTGAATGGACAGATTTAGATGATCTTATCAAAGACAGAATTCAAGAACTTCATGGGATTTTCCATGGAATTTTGGCAGATCAAACGCTTTCTGATGATGAGTTGAAGTCACTTAGGGATTGGGTTTTTGATCATGAGTATTTGTCTGGAAGCTATCCCTATGATGAGATTGCATCATTGCTAGTGAATGCTTTCAAAGACGGTGAAATCTCTTCTGATGAACGAGAGCAGATAATGTTTTTTCTTGGAGAGTTTGTTGATGTAAACAACTCTACATCTCTGTCGAAAGAAAAGTTATTAGAGCTAAAGAGCAAATATTCTATTAATGGAATTTGCGCCGTTGATCCAGAGATCGAATTCGAAGGAAAAACATTTTGCGTGACTGGTGAGTTTAAGCATGGTAGTCGTGCAGAAATTTGCGATCTGATAACAAATGCTGGAGGTTCTGTTAAATCGTCCGTTTCTAAAAAGACAGACTATCTCGTTGTTGGTGGAGCAGGAAATCCTTGTTGGGCTTATGCGTGCTATGGTCGAAAAGTTGAGCATGCTGTAGAGCTGAGAAAACAGGGTGCAAAGATAGTTATTGTCAGCGAGAGAGATTTTTGTGATGCTCTGTAAGGGGTAAGAAAGCGGCATATCCATTACTAGTGGGTATGCCACTTCTCTATTTGAGGTAAGAATGAAGAAAGCTATTGTGGCGGCCATTGTGGTCGCCTTTTTTGTTTCTACAGCAGCAGAAGCTCGAGGAGGGCGTGGTGGTTTTGGTGGGCGTTCTTTATCACGTCCTGCTCCAACGAAACACTATGCACCTAAGCCTACGAAGCGCACGACTATCGTGAAGAAAAACACGACCGTGATCAATCAGACAGTGCATCAATCAGCTCCCACCTCGTCCGGCGGAGGCTTTTGGAGTTCTATGTTTGGCGCAACCGCAGGGTCTATGGCGGGTAATGCTATTTACGATGCTGTCACTAAAGAAGAACCTAAACCAGTTCAACAGCCTGAGCAACAATAGCTAAGGAGATCTAAATGCCTTGCTTTTCACTTTGTAAGTACCCAGGCTGTCAAGCTCCAGTGCCGTACGGTCAGAGGTACTGCGATCGTCATGCTGAACAAGGCAAGAGAAGAGACGCTGAAGCGAACAAAGAGCGTCGCAGGTTCTTTGATACGAAGCGAGGTTCTGCTTCACAACGTGGTTACACATCAAAGTGGCGTCAAGTATCAAAGAGATTCTTAGCTCGACACCCTTATTGTGTTGAGTGTTACAAGCAAGGTCGCATGACCCCGGCAACAGAAGTCGACCACAGCAAGCCGCACAAGGGCGACCACGAGCTCATGTGGAGTGAGTCCAACTGGCAGCCGTTGTGTCACAGTTGTCATTCTAGAAAAACTGCTCGGGAAGACGGTGGTTTCGGTAATAGGAGATAATGATGGAATTAGATTGTTTCTTTTTAGTCCTTGGCTGGGGGCTTGCGGGTTTTTTTGCAGGTCTAGCGGCGGGATTTTCTTCAAGGTGAAGCATGGAGTCTGATGAGTACGCTCCCTATACACATTTAGTTACATGTTAGAAAGGCGCGAAAATCAAGA
>ERZ826016.1162-NODE-1162-length-26378-cov-19.873533_pt1 | contig 26378 bp, 13 predicted proteins | sample MGYA00519872_ERZ826016 | MGnify/ENA primary metagenome ERZ826016 (study PRJEB31778, sample SAMEA3449218) | human gut metagenome | biome: human gut; feature: human-associated habitat; material: faeces | place: United Kingdom | collected 2010/2012 ... | reverse complement strand
CCTTAGCCTCGAAAACGATTTCGCCGGGTTGTTCAGCCGTTTGAACAATTGCCGTTAACTGACCACTGAAGGCGGGCATCTTCGGTAAATGGAATAAGTCGAGCGAAGTAGCATCGCCATTGGCAGCAGCACGATAACGACCGGCACCTTTCACTGAGATATTAACAAGCCGGCTGTCGGCAGGACAAAGATTACCGTCTTTATCAACTACGCGGACGGTGATATAAGCCAAATCCTTGCCATCAGCTTTCAGCTGACTGCGGTCGGCAATCACTTCCAGATGGTGAGGTTTACCGGCGGTACGGATTACTTTTTCCTCTACGGATTTGCCGGAAGCATCGTATGCGACCACTTTCACTTCACCCGGTTCATAAGGAACATCCATCCACATCAGGCGGTAACGACGCTGCAAAGCAAGAGCATCTTTCCCCTGCAATGCTTTACTCTCTTCGGCAGTGAGTTTACGCTGCTTGCCGAAGCTCTTACCATTAACAAAAAGCTCGGCCGACGGATAGCTCGTATAGACAAACACAGGAGTGTTCTCCCCTTCCCTACCCGGCCAAGTCCAATGAGGAAGAACATGAAGAGTATTAGCCTGCTTATTCCAAAGACTGCGGTAAAGATAGTAACGGTCTTTGGGCAGACTGGCAAGATCGATGATGCCGAACAGCGAACTATGACTTGGCCAGGCATCCGTATCGTATGGTGAGGGTTCACCCAGATAATCAAAGCCTGTCCAGACAAACTGCCCGATAGTCCAGTCATAATCATCGGCAAGGGCAAAGTCCTCATCAGGCACATTAGACCAGGAGCAATGTTCCAGATCATAGCCTGAAGATTGATGATCCTCATACTTTGCATCGCCGCGTTTCTCTACAGGGAATTTATATACACCACGAGAACTGACAGTAGAAGATGTCTCGGAACCCAGCACTATATTTTGCGGCAACTTCTCATAGGCCTCCAGATAACGATGTGCGCGATAGTTGAAACCGGGAACATCAATCATGGCGGCAAAGCCGTTCTTCAAGACACAAGTCACCTGGTCCATACCACAAGTTACGGGACGCGTCGGGTCTTCGCGGTGGCAGATATCCTGCAAGAAAGAAGCCACCTTATAACCTTCGGGACTACATTGGGTAGGAACTTCATTGCCAATGCTCCACATCACAACACAAGGATTATTACGATATTGATGCAACATATTTATCATATCGCGCTCCGCCCACTCATTGAAGTAACGGTGATAGCCGTTTGTACATTTGGCAATGTCCCACTCATCGAAAGGTTCCAGCATCATCATGAATCCCATTTCATCACAAAGTTGCACTAATTCCGGCGCAGGCATATTATGGGAGGTACGGACAGCATCACAGCCCATATCTTTCAGCATAGTAAGCTGGCGGCGTAAAGCGGCAACATTGATGGCCGCGCCCAACGGCCCAAGATCATGATGATTGCACACACCCTGGAATTTACGGTGCTTGCCATTCAGGAAGAAACCCTTATCAGCTATGATTTCTATGCTACGGATACCAAAACGGGTAGTATATTCATCTGTTTGTTTACCATCAGCATAGATTTTAGAAACTGCCTTATACAAATAAGGTGTCTCCGGTGACCACAGGCAAGGAGCATCCACCAGGAAGTTTTGTTCGAAAGGCTGACCGTGATTAATCTTACGAGTATTATCCTTCGTTGCTACGACTTTACCATCCGGTGAGATAATCTCCGTAACGATACGGATATCTTTCCCCTCATCATTGGCAATAGTGGTCAACAAGCGAACTGAAGCATATTCATCGGCAACATGGGGCGTAGTCAATTGTGTGCCCCATACAGGAACATGCACTTTCCCGGTAGTCACTACACGCACATTACGGTAAAGCCCGGCTCCGGGATACCAGCGGGAAGACTGCGGTTTGTTTTCCAAACGAACAGCAAGAGTATTGTTCTTACCGTCTTTATTCAAAAGAGAAGTGACATCGCAATGGAAAGAATTATAACCGAACGGCCAGAAACAGGCTTCCTGCCCATTGACGTAGACACGGGCTTCGCTCATGGCACCATCGAAGACAAGAGTGGTCTGTTTATCGGCAGTGACATCAAAGGTTGTACGGTACCAGCCGATACCCACATAAGGAAGCCCGCCTGTGCGCCCGGTCTTGACGGAAGCTTTCTTCTCGAAGTTCTGCGTTATCGCCACTTCCTGCAAGTCGTTGCTGCGGTCGAAGGGACCGAAGATGGCCCAGTCGTGAGGCACGGTTACGGTTTCCCACTTGCGGTCGTCAAACTCCGGTTTCATAGCTTCCGGAGCGTCGCCTTTGGTGAATTTCCAGTTCTTCTCAAGAAGAGACTCGCTGCGTTGCGCTTGCAGGGAGGTAGCGAGTAAGGTCATTAAGAATAAAGTCGATAGTTTTTTCATGATGGTATATTATTGATTAAATGCGTCCAGTGCAACAGTCGGTTTACCGCTTTCATCAAAAGCTCCCAACGTATATCCGTTCCAACTGCCATAAGACTGCGGTTCCCAATAGAAGACGCCGAGACACTGTTCGATTGCTTTAGATTTGGCAATCAGCTCGGTCAGGCAAGATTTTGAGATTTCAGGCTCATCCCACGGCATGCCGACTTCGGCAATCATAACCTCCTTATTATAACGGCTCACCATATCCTCCATATTGGCCACACAGGCGGCAACCATCTCTTGCCAGTTATCTGTTCCGGGATAAAGGGACATAGCTATGACATCATAAGGAGTATTATTGGCTTTCAGAATATCGAATATCCAGCGATAGGTACCGTTATTGTTTCCATCATGCAGATGTACAATAACTTTTGCATTGGGGAATACCTCTTTCACCGCATTCGAACCGGTTGTGATAAAATCTGCAAAGTTCTTCTCATTCTTCGCATAAGTCACGCCCTCCTTCGGAACGTCATACGTGGCACCGCTCACCGTGGCATCCTCATCCCACAACATACCGGGAGTAATCTCATTACCCACCTGCACCCATTCGGGAGTAATACCTTTCTCTTTCAAGGCATTCAGCACATCTTTGGTATGGTCGGCAATTGCTGTCTTCAATTCATCAAGCGAAAGTCCCACCCAGGCGGCAGGCTTATACTGGCTACCCGGATCTGCCCATACATCACTGTAATGGAAGTCAATCATCACCCGCATACCCAGTTGATGGGCACGCCAGGCTTTCGCCACAACATCACTCTTATTGCACCAACCATCCGAAGGATTCACCCATACGCGCAGGCGGATGGAGTTCATGCCCAGGTCACGCAATAAAGTCATACACTCCGTTTCACGACCGGAAGCGTTGTAGAACTTCTTTCCCGACGCTTCCATCTGTGTCAACCAACTGACATCGGCACCTTTGGCAAAGCCGGTCATGTCATAAGCCGGTTCTTCGGGAAATGTCGGTTTATCATCGTCACTGCAAGCGGCTGCTCCCCAAAGGAGCAAGCCGGCTAATAATATATTCATTAATTTCATAATTGATATCCTTTATTCAATAGTATAGGTTGCATTAATTAAATCTATAGTCAGAGTGTACGTACCCGGTGCCAGCGTGGCATCATCCGTGATGCCATTATTACTCTTGTAATAGAGTTTCCCGGCACTTCCGCCATAAACATAATTCCAGTCTCCATTAAAAAGATAAATCTTAAATCCCCAGGCAGACGGTTGGGTAATAGTGATACTACCACTATATACACCACCGGTAGCTGTAGCGGGTAATGGCTCAAAAGTCCAGTCTTCACCTTCCAGTTTGTTGAGACCGGCAACATAAATTTCATTGCCTATAGCCGTCAATTTATAAGTCAATGCTTTCAATGATACATCAAAGAAGTAAAGACCGCCATCCGGTGCAGGGATATTGTTCTCTGCATTAAAAGCTAACGTTCCGGCATTGGCATCGCCTTCGCCCAATTTATAAACATCTCCCCAATTACCTTCTTCTATTGCAATCTGATATCCCCAGGGAGAATTAACATCCGCCACACCGGCATATCCCAGATTATCCTCATCATAAAGCCGCAGGTAGTTATTGAAGTTCCAGTCACCTTCTCCTTCACTGATACCCAGCATATAAAGAGTCTCTCTCACCGGTTCGGGCTCGGCACTGCCACTGGTTACTTCTACCGTCCACTGTTTCGGATTGCTCAAATCAATAACCAAAGTACATTCTCCCGCTGCCGGAACATTCACAGTGATATTACCCGCTTCTCCGCCAAAGATAAGATTTTCTCCGTTTTGCGCAAAACTTACAGGAGTTTCAATTCCTAAGTTGGCATCACTATCCGAACCATCGGTGCCCGTAGAAGAATCGTATAGACGACCGGTTCCGTTTACCTTGAATGTAATATTTCCCGCCTGTGCAGCACTAAATGCATACGTCCATTTCACATTCGGACGATCAAAAGTCATTGTACCTGCCACATCGCCTGTAAGCGTAAGAGACGGTATGTAAAGGGCCGACCAAGCTTTCTTGTTAGTGTTTGCATCCACATAATAACAACCGCCCATTCCGGGGAACCAGAAGTTCCAGGAGGATTCTTCCGAAGACATCAGAAAGGCCGTTCCTGTTACGCCATCATTACCCCAAACCGTTCCATCACCTTCTTTCATAAAGAAGTTGTACCAGGCAGTGGCTCCCATGAAACCCAGATATTGCCCGTCGGAAGCTGCCGAATAGAGTGTCACACCGGTTTCTGCCTTATCGGCATTAAGAATATACCCCAGACTCATGTCAATCGTATAGGGAGTGACCGCTACTGTAACTACATTAGAGTAAACAGGGGTCATATTCTTTCCCGTCTGCGCAGCAAGCCGGAAATAAACGTTATTCGCCACATCAGGATTGGCACCGATATTCTTGGCCAGTGCATTCAAGGCAGCACCGGTATAAGCCTTCGAGAGGGAAGTTTCTACATTTTCGCTCACCACACCCGAAAAACCCTGAGTAGTGGAAACCTGCAAGGTCTGGATGGTCACATCAATAGCCGACAAAGCAGGGTCACTGATCTGCAAGGCATCTTTCGTCCATGCCAAAGACAGGACAATGTCATTACTGTTTTCCTGCGACAAGACGACTGTACTTTCCGTCGCAACCAGTTCACCGGATTCAATACTGCTCAGATATATTTTGTCTTCATCCTTTTCGCAAGAGGCAAAACTAAAGACTGCCGCAAGAAGGAGAAGGAAATTCTTCATTGTCTTCATATAGTATAGAATTAATAGTTTTCGTTATAAAGATTCGGGTTAGCCGTCAGCTCGGTGGACGGAATAGGATAAATGTTATATTTGTTGTCTACCGCCTGTCCGTTCATCACACCGCCTTTCCACTGCCACAGATAGCTGGAAGTGGTAAACTTGCCGTAACGTATCAGATCCGTGCGGCGGACACACTCCAAATAGAGCTCACGGGCACGCTCGTCAAGAATAAAGTCGGCGGTCAACTGTCCGTCGGTAATATTCCCTGAATCGTTGCCAAAGGCACGTCTGCGCAAATCATTGACATAACCTAAAGCTGTGGAACGGCTGCTGCCTTCTCCACCTCTCACTACAGCCTCAGCCAACATCAGATAGACATCCGCCAGACGGAAAACCGGGAAATCGGTATTCACACCACCGTCGTTGCTATTGGAAGCGGCTTCGCCCGCATCAGTCAGGTTAGTCCATTTCTCCGGGAGATAACCGTTGCTTTGGTTTTCCACCACATCTATTGTTTTGGTTTGTCCTTCAGTATAGAACATCCCCCGGCCATCACCATCACTGAAAAGATCGGGAAGTTCGCCTCGCAAGCGGAAATTGCCCCAACCGGAAGATACACCGTAATCGGCAGGTACCTGAGTATCGGAAGTATTATTCACGCCTCCGCAGATGATATAAGTAGTTGCTCCCCACGATACGGTGTGTGTTGCATCCACCGGAAAAGCATAGATGATTTCATTGGTACGGTTATGGTTGTCGGCATTGAACAGTTTGGCATAATCACCTTCCAGCGTATAACCCGCTTTCAGGATTTCGTTGCAGTAGGTGATGCAATCCGTCCAATGGGCAGTACCCGTATAAACTTCCGCATTGAGATATAAGCGTGCCAACAGGGCATAAGCGGCTTGTTTGCAGGCACGGCCATATTCGCATTCTGTGCGGTCCAGCAAGTCTGCATCCACATCTTTCAATTCCGTCTCCAGATACTCGAACATTTGTGTAGCAGTGTAGCGTGGCGGCAGATAGCTGCCTACAGGATCATTCTCGGTGACGAGAGGTATGTTACGATAAAGATCGAGTGCATGATAGTATGCCAATGCACGGAGAAAACGGGCTTCAGCCCGATAATGGCGTATTTCCACCTGCTCACTCTCACTGAATTTTTCAATCTGCCCGTCAGTGGCATTACGCAGGAATTCATTGCAAAGCGCTATGGTATAGTAAATACGATAATACGTATCGGACACCCACGCATCATTGGCATCCCAACTCAGATAAGTAAGCCCACTCATTTTTTCACCTCCCAGCCAGGTGTAGACCACCTCGTCGGTGCCACATTCCTGCATATTGAAGTAACAGCGCATATAGTCGTAACCGAAGTTACTGTCGAGGTCTTTATCTCCGCCGCCTTTTTCTTGTCCGGCAATGACGAAAGACACATAAAGTTTTCCTAAGACGGCTTTATAGTTAGCTGCGGACGTATAAACATCAGCCGAAGTGGTTTCCGTATGCGGATACTGGTTGAGGTCATCCAAACAGGAGGTTGTGAATAGTGTACCGGCAAAAAGCAGTACGGTATAGAATATCTTTTTCATATGATATGTCTTGTTTTTAATGGTAAAGATTAGAATTCAAGTCCCAGGCTGAGTGAGTAAGTACGCGGACGGGGATAGAAAGAAGAATCCATTCCACTCGGAACCTCCGGATCAACACCCGAATACTTGGTTATGCAAAATACGTTTTGCACCATGACACTGGCATTCAAACTGAGCCAGCGGCATACACGGCCAAAGTTGTAGGATAGTGACAGGTTATCCATTTTCAGGAATGAGCCGTTCTCCACATAATAGTCCGATAAGTGCTGGCGCCTCTGGAAACCGGTTTCCAGATAACTGCTGTGCACGTTATTCAACTGGAACGCATTATAACTCATCGTCTCCCAGGCACCGGTGTTCATAGCCATACCGTTATATACGTAATTCCCCACATTGGCACGAAGGCTGGTGCTCAGCGTCCACTTCTTATAGTTCAGCGAAGTACTGAAGCCGAAGATAAAGTCGGGTGTAGGTGATTTATAGCGATAAAGGTCACCTGAGTTTATCTCACCGTCATTGTTCAGGTCGGCATAAGCTCCCTCGATGGGTTTGCCGGTTTCGGCATCGTAAAGCTGTTTATAGACGTAGAACATATAAGGTTCGTAGCCTTCGCTCAACACCTGCACATTTTGTCCGTCAATGGAGGCACCGGCCGAGATGTTGGTGGCAGCACCACCTTCTACCAGAGAGAGGTTCTTGACTTTCATCTTTTGCCAGGTCATGTTGAAGCTGACATCCCAGTTCCAGTTCTTGCTTTGAATGGGACTGGCGTTCAGGGAAACTTCAATACCCTGACTATCTACATTACCCACATTGGTCAGGATATTCTTATCGAAATTAGTACCGGCGGGAGAGGCAACAGTAGCCAACAGGTCCTTGGTCTGGCGAGTATAGTAATCAAAGCTACCGGTAATACGGTCTTCAAGGAAGCCAAAATCAAAACCGGCATTCCAGGCGGTAGTAGTCTCCCATTTCAAATTAGAGACATAAGCCTCAGGGCGGTAGGTGGTGATGTACTGATTGCCGAACTGTGCTTCCGCCCCACTCTGGCTGGCTGTATAAACGGGCAGGTAATTATAGTTACCAATGCCATCCTGCTGACCGGTGACACCGTAACTGGCACGGAGTTTCAGGTTACTCAACACTGCATTGTCTTTCAGGAAAGCCTCTTCACTGACTCTCCAGGCCAGAGCTACAGAGGGGAAAGTTCCCCAACGGTTATCTTTGCTGAAACGAGAGGTACCATCACGACGCATGGTGGCCGTCAGCATATAACGCGAATCAAAAGTATAGTTCAGACGCGCATAGTAAGAGAGAAGCACATGGCGCTCGTCGGAAGCGGCAGTCGTACTTTGTATCTCGCCTAATGTGCTCAGTTCACTGTATTGAGGGGAAGTACTCTTCCAGTATTGATAATCATATCCCACAGTGGCATCAATGCTGCTCTTCCAGGAGTCGAGGTATTTATTGTAATTGAAATAAGTAGTCAGCAGGCGGTTGGTATTCTTTTGCGGGCCATATTTATAATCACGCCCATGAGTTGTCTCATACTGGGCTGCCTCAGCCGGAACATATATTTTGCCTTGTCCCTTGGCATAATCATACCCCAAAGTAGCATGAAATTTCAGTTCGGGCAGGAAGTGCATTTTGTAGTCCACATCAAAGTTACCGACCAGACGGGACACACGGCTGGTTGATTTATACTGCTTGAGAGCCCCCAGAGGATTGACCGTACCACCTGTAACCAACTGCCCTACATTGTCAGTAGCCTCAGTGTATCCGCCAAACGTATTGTTACCCGAATAAACCGGAATGGTAGGGTTCCAGGTTGCTGCATTCCAAATGGCATTTGAATTGGCGAAACGGTTGTCGTTACGCGAACCTTTCACATTGAAGTTCAGTTTCAGATGGTCGTCAAAGAAACTGGGAGATAAGGATACACTTCCTGTGATGCGCTCTGCATTGTCCGTCTTCACCAAACCATCCTGGTTATAATAACCTAAAGACACACGGATAGGAAAGTTCTTTGCCAGACGACCGGACAGGCTGAGATTATTGTCCGTACCGAAAGCGTTATGATAGATTTTGTCATTCCAATCCGTGTTGGCATTACCCAGCAAGGCTTTCTGTGCATCCGAACCCTGAGTATTGACCACATTGATGAACTCTTCGCGTGAGAGCATATCGTTCAATTTAGTACGGGTCTGTATGGAATTGGTAGTTGTGAAACTCACTTTCATACGGTCAGTACTTCCTTTCTTGGTAGTAATGATAATGACACCGTTTGACGCGCGCGAACCGTAGATGGCGGTGGACGAAGCATCTTTCAGGATAGTCATACTTTCTATATCGCTCGGATTGATTAATGCCAAAAAGTTACCGTCATTACCACTGATACCACCCGTTTCAAGGGGTACGCCATCCAACACGATAAGCGGGTCGTTACTGGCATTCAGCGAAGCGCCGCCACGGATACGGATGGTACTTCCGGCTGTGGGCGAGCCACTATTACTCATAATCTGTACACCCGATACTTTACCGTTAATCAGTTGTTCGGGCGAGGAAATCAGCCCGGAATTGAAATCCTTGCTGCTGACATTAGAGACAGATCCCGTCAGGTCACTTTTGCGGGTTGTTCCGTAACCGATAACAACCACATCACTCAGTACCTGAGAGTCACTTTTCATCTTTACATTCACGGTATTGTTGTCCGGAATGGGAACAGTCATAGTTTCATAGCCCACATAGGAGATTTGCAAAGTGGTAGCTCCCGAAGGAACAACAATGGAAAAGTTTCCGTCAAGATCGGTTATCACGCCGGTACTGGTGCCTACCACCAGGATACTGGCGCCGATAAGGGGTTCGTTCGTGTCGTCTACGACATGCCCGGTTACTTTTCTTCCGTCCTGAGCGGAAAGCGGGCTCGTAATTGCTGATAGTGCGATGCACAGCAGACATAGAAAAGCTGTGACGCGATGTCTTAAGGTTTTGTTTCTCATACTTGGTATTTAATTTAAAAGTGTTACTTATTCCAGCCAAATGCCACCTATTTCTATTTCCGCCTGTCTCCCGGCAGTTCCTTCAAAGGACAGTTCAAGGCTTTCTATCTTTTCTACTTGGAAAGGAATCTCCGTTTGCGGACGGAAAAAGTTGTCGAGGAAAACCGGATAGGCATGAGGCAACAGGGCGGTATTGGTCTGTCGCAGTTCCGTGAGAGGAATGCGAATGATATCATCCGTTGCAGCCGTACACGATGCGAGATAGGTATATCCGTCCGAAGTAATGAAACCTGCTTTAAGCCCTTCCGGCATCTTCTTCACATGCAGACAAAGCTTACGGCCGGCTGCAAGGCGTTCGGGACGGCCGCTAATGTCATCTTTAATATAGCGGCGAAGGAAAAAGACCGGATTCGGGTCCTTGGATTCAAAAGTAATGCGGAGAGTCGGTTTCTCCGTTGGGGCATTCTCAATCAATTCACGATTGGTACGGCTCCACTCCGGCAAGGTATAGACTTCCAGGTTATTGTCGGTATCTCCCGCTTCCAGTAAAGAAAGTGGCTTCGTAGAAGCAACTACATTCGTCTCCCACAGGGTAGCCGTAGTATAGTCCCAATCCAACGGACTCTTGGCTACCCCGGAAGGGAATGTCTGTCGTTTATCTCCCCGACAAACAACGATGTTATACCTAAAACAACCTTCTTTCATATCTGAGGCAGGAACAATGGCACGGTATGTGTAACCACCTGTATAGTTCATCTTGATAGATGGATTCTTTTCATTCCAAAAGGAGATTTTATCAGTATAGATGATAACGGAGTCGGGCTGTTCATTACCGGCTACAGTGGCTTGTATGGTCAGGTCTTTGCCGGCATCAACAGTTCGCACCGGAGAATGATTGACTATGAAGTCAAGGTCTGAAGGTTGAGAGTGGAGAGTTGGGGAGACGTATTCACCGAGAGTGATGTTTTGCCAATGGGTATCAGCAGTCCAGGTTCGGGAAGCGGATATGCCTTCGCGTTGCAAAAGATAAACACCGGGACGAAGGGCGGAAATGGTACCGTTCGTGGCGGCAGTATGTCGGGAGTTATCTTTATCTAATCCATTTATCTGGAAATATTTACCCAAGTCAGGCAAATCCAGCACCATATCCCATGCATTGGAAATGATATGCATCACTTCTTTATCCAAAGAAGGTTTGGCAAACGGATCGCTCACCTGCACTACATCGGGCATAACTTCCAGGCGCCAGACACCATCTTCCAACTTATCTATCCAATAAGCACCTGTACCCTCGTAACGGACAACGGGAGAACTGCCACATCCGGCAATGGCACGAAGCCGTGAAACATCTTTCGGAAGGGTCTGCGTCGTATTGGAATAGTAGAATTTCTCTCCATCGTTCAGTTCACTCAAATCCTGTACGTAGCTGACACGGAAGTCATTGAACAGCGTATCTGCCGGATAACCGCCAAAACTCTCTCCCCTGCCCACTTTTTGTGCCACTTCTGCGGCAATCATCAAGCCAAGAGCCTTGTTCGGAGTATAAGCCACATTCAGGTAATGAGTCTGATATTCGGTATTATATGCCGCCATATCAATAGGATCATACGCAAACTGTGTAATCCACTGGAAACCGGCAGAACGGAAAGTGCGGACAGTGGCAGGATAAAGATAGGAATAGAGATTGTCCGCAGGATCAAATTCATAAACCAGACGCGCCTTTTTATTGAAACCTTTCAAATTGGAGAAAGGAATATCGTATCGGTCTACCGCAGGCAGGAAGTTTCCTTTACGGGTATGTCCGGAAACAAGACCCACGGGATACCATTGATAAGTAGTACCCTGAACGGCAGTATCGTAGTAAGCCTCAACCACATGCTGATTGTGGCTGACATTATAGAATACCGGTTTCCGGTTGCCTGCACGTTTCAAGGCAGATAACATCTTGTTGATATAAGTACGCGTCTCGGCTACCGTACCCGGATGGCAGGGTTCGTTGTTGATTTCAAAACCTACGATGTAAGGATCGTCTTTATAGGCATAGCCTGTGTAAGAATTGACGTGGCGCACAAGGGCGGCAATATATTTTTCCTGCGCGGCAATGGCCTCTGCATCGCTATGAACAGCACATTTACCATAATTATAGGAAAAGCCGCCGGTAGGCTGGTTACGTTCGGGATAGCCATTGCCGAAGTTGGTTTGAGCAGTAATAACGATGCGAATGCCACGTTCCTGCAATTTAAAGATAAGATAATCCAGCAATTCCAAATGCTCGTTCTCCAGCAGGTTGCCTTCGCCATCGGAAATCTCAACGTCCCAGATGTGGATGCGATAAGCATTCAGTCCCAGACGTGCAAAGTGGTAGACATCACGGTCGATAGCAGCTTTGCGATCAATGCCCAGATAGCCCATTGCACGGTAAGCATGGGCAAAAGGCAGGGTATAATTCACACCAAAGAAAGAAGCCTCTTTCCGGGTATCGGACCAGCGCATGACGCCGTTGGCATCCACATAAACAGTAGGGATACTTTTTCGTACTTGGGGCTGTGCGCTTTTTTGTACTTTGTTCTGTGCCGGGGCAACTACCGCCAGCAAACAAGTAATCAAGATAAGAATGTGTCTCTGCATGTCATCAAATTCAAGTTGGTTTTTCTTGACGGCAAAAGTAATGGAGGGCAATTATTCATCAAAGCAGATATCGGACATAAAACAATACAAAAAGGACATCCACTGATTATCAACAATATACATATAACATTTATGAACAATAAGCATAATAACAGCCGGGAATTCTCAATCAAAAGACTACTACTTTTTCTCCATTTTCTTGTAATTATTAAGCATAAAAAAGTATCTTTGCCACATCCCTTTGCTAAAGATAAGATGAAAAGATACACTAACATACTAATTTTACTACTTCTTACAGGACTTTTTATCCCTGCCGGGGCACAAAACAACCCTTATAAGATAGATGACTCTTTATACCCCTTTTTTCAGCGCGCCACCAAATCACGAACTTATCCCCAAGGATTGCTTATCGCTGACACTCTTTATGCAGAAGCAACCAAAAAGAAAGACAAAAAAGCACAATGTTTGGCACTTACCATTCCGGTAAGTTTCTACTATAGTTCCGGCAATTATGAGAAACTGGAACAGGCAGCCACTAAATTAAAGGAAGAGGCACGCAAAAACAACTATCTGCAATATTACTATTCCGCATATACGAGCGAAATAAATTGGCTCCTTAACAACGGACATTCACTGCGTGCCCTGCACAAAGCCGAAGAAATGAAAGAACAGGCTTTCAAAGACCAGCACAACTACGGCATCTTTTCGTGTATTCGTACCTTGGGACACATCTACTATATGCGTCAGAATAGTGAGGTAGCAGCCGAGTACTACAAAAATGCCTTGGAATACATGCTGAAGCATTTGCCCGAACAAGATCCGTCATACCTTTACATGAACCTTGCTGAGTATTACCGAAAGAAAGACGAAGGTGAAGTAGCATTGGAATACAATGAGAAAGCCGTGAAAACTGCTAAAACCAATGAGAGCCGTGTAGCTTCCCTAATGGATAAATGCCAGACTCTGTATAGTATGGACCGAATCGATGACTTTAACACTTGCTATGAAGAATGCCTGCAACTGGTCGAACAATATGGTGTTATCCGCAAATCAGCTTTGTTGCGTTTACGTATCTGCAAACTTGTTCTGGATAAAAAATACGATCAGGCATATATAACCGCTGATTCGATAGGAAGCCCATTACAGATTTACCAGATACGCCATGAGTTATATCTGAAATCAGGAAACTATGAAAAAGCTTATATATATAATAAGTTGATTCACAGATATCAGGATTCAATCAATCGCCTGGTACAATCCGCAGACATCGCCGAACTGAATGCACAGATAGGCAACGAACGCATGAAACTGGATGCCAAGGCCCTGGAATATAAGAATGCAGCACTCAACCTGAGGAATACCCAACTGGAACTGGACCGGACAAAGTCACAATCTGAACTGGAAAAGATAAATGCTGAAAACAGCAGATTGGTATTGAAGAACCGAAATCTGGAACTGGCACGTCTCAATGTAGAAGCGGAAAAACAGAAAGCCATCTTAAAAGAGCAGCAAAGTGCTTCTCAACATTACATCGTAACTCTCAGCCTTGTACTCTCATTCTTATTTCTTTTCACCTGTTTCCTGATATTCTACCTATACAGACGCCGTAAAACAATGGCCATCTTACAAGAAAAAAACGGAGAGCTCACCATTGCACGCGACCATGCCGAGGAGTCGGATCGGATGAAAAGTTTCTTTATACAGAATATGAGCCACGAGATACGTACACCGCTCAATGCCATAGTCGGATTCTCACAAGTTTTATCCACTCCGGATATGGAGGTGGACGAGGAAGAGAAAGCAGAGTTCAGCATGCTTATCCAGCAGAATTCCGAGTTACTGACTACACTAATTAATGATGTCCTCGACCTTGCCAGTTTGGAAAGTGGTAAATACACCATGCATCTGGCGCCTCATCGCTGCAATGAATTATGCCAGGTAGCAATGATTTCCGTTGTACATCGTAATCCGAAAGAAGTGAAGTCCTATTTCACTTCCGATGCACCAAATGACTTCTTGTTTGTGACGGATAAAGAACGCCTGCAACAGGTACTTATCAATTTCCTGACCAATGCGGAGAAACACACGGAACGGGGTGAGATTCACCTCCATTGCTCTCTCACAGAGAATCCGGGAAAGATAACCTTCTCCGTTGCAGATACAGGTCCGGGAGTTCCGGCAGACCAGGCAGACTATGTTTTCGACCGTTTCAGCAAACTGGATGAATTTAAACAGGGCACAGGACTCGGACTGAATATCTGTTCCATCATTGCCGAACGCCTGAAAGGTGAAGTGAAACTGGATAAGAGTTACACCAAAGGAGCACGTTTCCTGTTTATACTTCCACTGGACGGTGCTCCTGATAACTAAACAAAACTCCCCACTCGTTGTTCTCTTCGGAACGATAACAATCTAAATGAAGGAACAATGAAAAAGTTGACGTATTCTTTCCTGCTTCTGATGCTCCTGACATCAGTTCCGGCCCTGGCCGATTATGCGCCTGTCAATGTGCAGACAGCACTGAAAAAGATGTACCCTGCCGCCAAGGATGTTGCCTGGTCACGGGATGAGGCTTACTATGTAGCGAACTTTATACAGAATGGTTACGACACAAAGGTCTGGTTCAACTCCGAGGCACAATGGGAAATGAGACAGATTGACTGGGGAACAATGGACGAAGTGCCCAATGCCGTGTACAACGCTTTTGTTGCAAGCGAATATTCCGATGGAATGGTGCAGGGAGTCACATTGGTTCAATTCCCTAAGAAACAATCAGTAATTTCCGTTGTTGTGGGAATGGCGAATACACAAACCAGATACCAACTACTGTTCACCCCCGACGGAGGACTTGAGGATGAACGGAATGCCACTTACTTTAATAATCTGCTGGGAGCCGAGGTGTTCCTGAACACTTAACTTTGCCAATTCCGTGCCACCTTATTGGCAAACTTTTGCCACCACATTGGCAAGACTGTGCCACCGTATTGGCAAGACTGTGCCACCGCATTGGCAAAACGTCGCCAAGCCTATGGCAAAGAGTTGGCAAAGCCGAACTAAACATATTGCTTAGGCGTCACCCCGAACTCCGTCTGAAAGCACTTGGAAAAGTAAGAGTGATTGGAGAAACCGACCATGTACATCACCTCGGCAACCGTGAACTTCTGTTGCTTCAACAGCATGGCGGCTTTCTTCATGCGGATGGATTTGATATATTCCACAGGTGTCATGCCCGTCAGTTGTTTTATCTTGCGGTACATCTGCTTGTTATTGGTGCCAGTCCATTCGCAAAGGGCATTCACATTCAGTTCGGAGTCTGAGATGTGTTCTTCAATCAGATGAATCACACTTGCCAGGAACTTTTCATCATAAGAAACCGCCTCTATCTCCTTCGGGGTGGAAAGAACTTCCATGCGGGCTTTCGCCTCATGCGTCTCCCGGCTATGAAGTAACTGCTCCACACGCGAAAGTAAAATATCCGGTTCAAAGGGTTTAGGAATGAAAGCATCTATATGCAACTGGATACTTTCAAGCTCTGTTTCCTTATCGCTTTTCGCCGTCAGCAAGATGATGGGAATAGTGGATGTAGGAACATGCTTCTTGATATGACGCACCATTTCAAGACCATCCATTACGGGCATCATGACATCAGCAATAATCAGATCGGGCATTAATTCCAGGGTAAGCTCCATACCTATCTTACCATTTTCCGCCAAACAGCAACGATATTTAGTATGCAGTATCTGATAAATAAACTCTGAAACCTCCGGAGTATCATCCACAATCAGAAGCAATGGAGCATCCGGAGCGGGCGTATCTGTATCTGGAACCACAACTGTAACTCCGGCAGCGACAGGTTCGATATCAGAAGATACAATTTCCGGAGAAACCTCTACAACAGGCTGTTCCATAGCAATCACCGGAAGGGTCAGCGTAATGGCAGTACCTTTATTCTCTTCTGAAGAAAGCTGAACTTTACCGCCATGCAGTTCCGTATAAGTCTTTACCAAATACAGGCCGATACCTGTTCCCTCCTTCGTGCCTGCCGTCTTGGGAGACTGGAAGAAGCGCTGAAAAACATACGGTTGATCCTGACGGGGAACACCGATACCTGTATCGGATACAGAGATATGCACTTCTTTATCAGAAGCCTGCAAACGAAGCGTTATCTCACCCTCTTCCGGAGTATATTTCATGGCATTAGACAAAAGGTTATCCAAGATAGATTCCAGTTTTATGGCATCCATCTGTATGTATATCTTTTCACGGTCGGTATGGAAATGGAAAGTCAGCTTCTTCTCTTTCGCCTTCTCCTCTGCATACAAAGTGAATAAGCCACGCGCAAAAGACACCAGTTCGATTTGAGAAAGTATCAGTAATGTATTGTTTCCACTATCCACCCGGTTGAAGTCCAGCCCCTGATGAATAAGCGAATTCAACTTCATGGCATTGCGATGCACCTGTTCCAGTTGTTTCTTCTCCTGCTGATCCTTGATGCCGGGCAGCAACTTGCTGATAGGCGCGATAATCATGCTCAACGGAGTTTTCAGGTCGTGGGAGAGATTCGTAAAGAACTCCATCTTAGCCTGAGACTGCTCCAGGATTTTCTCTTTCTCCAGACGCTCCAGTTTCAGACGGTTCTTCACGCGGAAGAAGTTGATTGTCCAGAGTATCAGGACAAGGCACAGCAAGACATAAACGGCCTTTGCCCACGGGGTGTAGTACCAGGGCGGAATGATGTGGATGTCCAATGCATACGTCTTTTCGGACGGCTTGCCATGCGCATCCAGCTTACTCACTATCAGGCGGTAGTCACCGTAGTTCAGATTGTTGTAAGTAATCCGATTCGTATTCGGTTTCAGCAAGTTCCATTCACGGTCCACACCTTCCAGGCGATACAACAGTTTGCTTTTCTCCTCAAGGGAATAAGGCAGGTCGGAAAGTTCAAAAGCAAGATTGTTCTGGTCGTAGTCCATATTTATACGCTGTGAGTAACGGATGCTTTGTGCGGATTGCACTGCATCAAGCGCCTGCCCCGCCCCAGACTGGTAAAGTTGGTTGTTGACATAAAGGGCGGTTAATATCAAAGGCTGTTCAAGGTGTTCCGCCAGCAAGGCTTCGGGTGAGGAAATGGCAAAACCGTCTGCGGTGCCCAGATAGAGTTCTCCGCTTGTCTTATCAAAGAACATGCTGGTGAAACGCTTGTCGGTGATATTCAGTCGGCGGACTTCCAGAGTCTGCTGGTCGGCTACCCAGAAACCATCTGTGGTAGAGATCCAGATGCGGCCGTCGGCTTCGGCCATGGAAAGCACTTCGTAATGATTATAGGCATCAAAGGGCAACATGCGGATACTGTCGTTTTCGGGAGTCACGCGCATCACTCCGCCGGGGAAGCCTATCCAGATGTAGCCGTCTTCGGCACAAAGGATAAAGTTGGGAGTACGCTCGCCTTTCAGTTCACCGGCGGCAATATGGGTGACTTCGCCGGTACGGGGATTTATCTTTTCGATGCTGTTGGGACTGTTATAGAGCAATGCCCATACATTCCCTTCCCGGTCGGGAATCATCTGGTTGATGAACATGCCGGACAAGCCGTTGTGGATGGAATAAGTCTTCTCCGCCATGTAGAGTCCGCCGGAAGAACGCATGAGGTTTTCCTTATCTACAACGAAAATACCGCCGAGACAGGTAGCTATCCAAAGTTGCCCGTCACGGTCTTCAAAAAGACTATACGTCCAATTGGCGTTGTAGCGGCGGGTGCTGTCCACTATGTTATAATGTATAAACTGGCGTTTCGCCGGGTCGTAACGGCTGATGCTGCCATCCGTAGCCACCCAGAGTTGTTGTTCACGGTCTTCGTAAAGATGGCGTACCCGGTTGTGGGACAAAGGATATTTCCGGTCTCCCATCTTATACCAGGCAACGTCCTGTTCCCCATCCATAAGAGCGGTGAAGCGAATGAGTCCGTTGGTGCCGCCAAACCAATAAGTTCCGTGCGTATCGCGCAGCATGGAATAGAACTGGTTGCCTTCCCCTGTTCCGGTAATCTGCGAGATAGGGATGTGACGCAACACACTGTTATGGCGGGACATGGAGATGCCGTAATCCGTGCCGAGCCAGACGTTATGCTCGCGGTCGGCAAAGATGGTCCAGATGATATTGTTAGAAAGGGACTGGAGGTTTCGGGAGTCATGAACAACGTGCAGCAAGGGTTCGTCCTCCTGATAGACGTACAGACCATTATCGGTGCCTACCAGCAATTGTCCGTTCCCGTCCAGTGCCAGAGACTTGACAGAGTTATCATGGAAAGCATCTATCCGCTGTGTATGCCCGTCGGCAGGGGTGTATTTGAAAAGACATCCTTCTGTGCCTATCCAGATGCAACCGCGTGCGGTATCTTCCAGAAGTGAATTGACAAACTGATTGCTTCGGCCACGGGTGACGGGCAGGTCTATGGTTTCAAAGCGTCCGGTGGCGGGGATGTAGCGGCAACAACCGTTGTACGTACCAATGTAGAGGTTATCGTCCGAGGCGCGGATAATGGAATAAATGGTCTGGTGCGGAAGTCCTTCGGTGATGGCGGAGAGTTGCCGGGTTTCCGGTGAGTAGGTATAGAGGCCGTTAAGTGTCCCCAGCCACAGCACGCCGTCACGCAATGCCAGTGTGCGGATGTCGGTCGGGAAGTCCGCTTCCGGTTCTTGGTAGGTGTCTGTCCGGTAATTATAAATCAGTAGGCCATTGTCCGCACCCAGATAGAGATAGGTGCTGTCCACCACCGTACCGCAATAAATGCGCGTATTGCTGCGCTCGCCGAAAGTGAAATGCGGTTGTGAGGAATAGCCGTCGTAACTGAACAGTCCTTTGTTGGAACCTATCCATATCAGTCCTTGCGTGTCTTGCAGGAAGCAACTGATGACGGATGCTTCCGTCCCCAGACTGATATTATCAAACAGTCTGTAATCGGACTTCTGCCCTGCCAGAGTGCAAGGAAGCCATATCTGTAACAGAATGAAAAGAAAAAGAACTGGTCTGTGCATATGCCGGGTTACGTTAAAGGTCCGGACTACTGTATTTCTTCGCACACCCGCATTTCCATGCCTTTATACACCACCACAATCTTATGCAGCCGGGTGCTGCCGATGGCACGCTTCACCGTATCGGTATCAGCGTAGCGGTTGGCTTGTGCGATAGCCTCCTGACGTAGTTCCTCCACACGGGTTTCGGGGTCTTTGTACTTGGCATACTTCAACTCTACAATGTAGCTGTGCGTCATGTCGGAGTAGATGTCCAGCATCGGACAGAGGAAAATATCGACATAGCCCGCCTGCGTGTCCTGTTCGGAGATGGGACGGTAGAAGCGGTTCTGTGCGGTCATGGCAAGGGTGAAGCCATGCACGAAGAACTCGCCCTTCTGCTTGTCGCGCTGCGAGGCGTAGGTCTTCAGGCAGTCGGCAATGTAGTCGAAGTAGGCTTTCCAGTTGCCATCGTAAGCGAGCTGACTTGCCAGTTCACTCTTTTCGTAGCTGCTGAAACTGAGGTCAGCTTCGTTGTAGGTGCTTAACAGATAGGTATAGAGTTGTTCCTGAACTACCAGATTGGGGATGATGAGTTTGGTCTTTCCCCGGTGCATGCCGTTGATGGTGAGCATGCCGAAATAGTAGAGCAAGCTCACGAAATTATCGGGATTGGTGATGCCGGAGGCAGGGAAGCCACTCTTCAGTTCGCCGGTGATGAAGCCCTGGCTCACGAGGGTTTGAATGACGGAGGCGTCGTGGGCAAACTCCTTGTCCTTACGGATGAGCATGCGTAGTTTCTCGTAGTCGATGCGGATGTTCTCTTCCACCATGCTTAGCGGTGCTTTGCCATTATCAATGTAGTTCTTGACGAAGTAAAGCACCATATTGGAGTTGTACATCGTGGTTTCGCCGTAACATTCCTGCGCAAAGCAATAGTTATCGTACCACGGTTTCATTATCTCTATCAGTTCGTCTACACTATGTTTGAATGGACTGTTCGTTGAATAATAGGTCAGCATTTCACGCACTTCTTCTTCCGTGAATCCCATCATCTGATTGAATTTCGGTGTGAGGGAGTAGTTGGTTCCGATGTTGAAGCCGCTGGTAAGGTCATCCATCGTCACGGGGCTTACACCGGTGATGAAGCAACGCTTGATGCTGGAATCCGTTCCCGCCTTCACCTTGTTGAAGAAGGCACGCAGGTAGCCTTCGCCGTGCGTTTCGTTGGTATAGCGATGCAGACTTTCGGGGTCGGAAAGGATGGCGTTGGTGAAGTGGTCGTACTCATCGATAAAAAGGTAAATATCCTGTCCGGCGCGTTCGCACTCATGATAAAGGAAGTCGAACTGGTTGACGGCTCCTTCTATTGCGTCTAACTTTTCTTTGGTGCCTTGCGGCAGAAGATCGGCATAGACCTCGCAGAAATAGTCGAAACAGATTTGGCAGTGCGCATCCAGTCCTTTGCGGTAGTTGTTCAACTCGCCAGTGATGCCGGAAAAGTTAAGGTAGAGCACGAGATAAGTATTGCGGCTCGGCGTGGGGTGCTGGCCGATGTAGAGGTCGCCGAACAGTGCTTCGAACTTGTCGCGGGTGCGCACGTCGTAGTATTGCCTCAACAGGTTCAGCGTCAAGCTCTTCCCGAAACGGCGGGGGCGGATGAAGAAGAAGAAACGGTCAGCCTGCTCTATCATGGGGATGAAGTGAGTCTTATCCACATAATAATAATTGTCGAGGCGGATGTCGGCAAAGTTCATCATGCCGTAGGGAAGTCTCTTTCTGCCGGGTACTAAGTATTCTAATGGGTCCATATGATGTCCTCCTGCTGTTTTTGGGATATTTAATCCGTCGCTTTATGACGGGATAACGATACAAAGATAATGCAAATTGAGTGCAGAACTTTCATGCAAGCATGAAAAAGTTATGCCGAAATGCAGCTTATCTTATCTAAAGATAACAAAAGTTCTTATAGAAGGGGGCATCGCAGTTATTATTTATAATGACTGAAAGCTTCCTTTCACAACAGTATGAAAGGAAGCTTTCGGTAAGTGTAAGGAAGAAAACCGGGGCTTCAAACGGGGTATCAGCCCAACGGATTTTCATCTATACCGCCATCCCCACCGCCTGAGGGACCATCGTCCACAGTATCGGAGGGAAGCTCAATCCACTCCAGCGTGCCGCTGTCCACCAGCGCACGGGTGTAGGTGCCGCTGGAGGTCTTCTCCCGGTCGGGAGTAAACTCCACGCGGACGGCTTTCACTTGTTTCTGAAAATCGAAGTCTTTAAGGTCGGCCACGCCTACGGTATTGAGCGTGTAGCGGAAGTAGCCCAGCCCTTTGATGTGGACGGACTTTCCTTGTTTCATTTGGTTGTGCATCACGGGGGCGATGTCGCCCAGCACGGCCTGCACGTCGGAGTTGCTCACGGTGGAGATGCGAGCCAGTTCCTTGGCTATATCTTCGGTTTCTATGGGTTTGCCCTTGACGATTGCCTGGGGATAATACACTTTCTTTGACTTGTTCTGTTGTTTTTTCCAAAATGCCATAATTCTAATTTTTTAAAATGAATATTCTGTTGTTTCTTTAGTCAGTCATGTATCGGCGATATTCAGGAAGGTAAGCTTTTCGTTTGCCGAAGCTTAACTTTGACGAGGTCAATGTTTAACTTTGACCGCCTCGAAGCTTAACTTCGGCAAATGCCTATCCATCAGAAGTGTAGGTATGCCCTTCGTTTCTCTCCTTCCGTCAAGATGGGTAGTACAGATTTATATCACTCAATATGTTGAAGTCCAAACAAATCTTTCCGTCGAAGTGCTCCATTTGTAAACACCGAACTGCAAATCAGCACCAGTAGTACCGACTTGTACTTCCTCATCCGTATCGAGTGTATAGTCACCCGCCTGGAACAAACCTTTCGCTCCTGTTACCGTGCAGTCAGTTGAAGTTCCGAAATGATCCCCCAGGTAAACCGTACCACCTGCTACAGTAGAGGCCAATGTACCGCCATTGCTGATTTCAAGTTTAGCTGCATTGCTGACGGCACAAGGAGCGTACCCATAGCCCTCAAAGATGCCACTGGTACTACCAAGACCGTTAATAGTGATAGATCCACCGTCAATGTGCAGCGTTCCGGCGCAGTGGATACCCCTGTTGAGAAAGTTTTTAATCTCTATTTTTCCTCCCGTTTTCACTGTCAATTTTTTCGTCGATGTAGGTATATAAATGGGGGTTTCTATATTTTCAGCGTCCACCACGATGACAGCTCCATTACCTACCTCAATATCGACATTAGACATCCCGCTCAGCAATTCAATGGTCACATTCTCCAGCTTCACATTGCCTCCCCCCAATGCATCAGCATTAAGGGTTGCGGCAATCAACTTGCCACCACCGTTGATGGTGAGCGTGTGACCCCCACAGAAGAAGCCTTTATTGTTGAGAGTGAGCGTGGCACCGGAATTGATGGTCAGTGTATGATCGGCACCCAGTTCGATCGTATTATTAGAGTCGTAGATAAGGTCACCATCTATCACGATGGGACTAGCGTTTGTTCCACGCAATGCATCTCTTAATTCCTGGGTGGTGGAAACGTGCTCTACAAACGTCACTTTAGCCACGTAGACGTTTCCTGCTTCAATTTCGATGGAGGGCAGGGTGGTCGAATACTCATTCCCATCGCTGCCGGTGGCGGTTATGAGCATACCGTCGGATAGAGTGCCGGGGAAGAGACCGGTGTAGAAAACATTGTTCGTTGAAGAAAGGGAAAGGTTTTCTATTTTCTTCATGTCGCCTCCAAAACTAGAATACGAAGGGGGAAGTTCATTATAGAAGTATACGTAAATAGCGCCGAATACCTTCATTCCGCTCAGTTGAAGGCTGGTGATGGTTACTCCGGAAGGTATTCCTCCCAAAGCAAGTTTCAGCGCTGCTGTCAAGGGCTGGAAACTGAAACTAACGTTAGACTCTCCTTGTTCTCCCTGTCCGCCCTGATAGGTGGTCTTAGCATGCATGGCATGCTTTATAGTAGCTAAACCTCCGTCACTATTGATATCGACAAGAACATTAACACCATTGGCAACGCTGAAAGGGGAGTCCTCGGTAATGCCATCTTGGTAGTAGGCATACAGTACATCGCCAGCTTCGGTATTATCAGGTAATTTTCCGGTGAAATCGGTCTTTTTGCCGTCTTCGCTAAGTGTATTTGCTTGTTGGGTAAGGGTGGATGCAGTTTCTTTATTTACATTATAAAGGTATATCTTTTCTCCGCTCTCTTTCCACCTCACTACAAGCTTCCCGGTGCCTGCATCATTCGTTTCATCTTCGTACGTCAGGCGGGTGTCCACTCTTGTATCGGGCATGGCGGCGGTGACGGTTATCTGCTTTCCCGTGGCGTTGCCGTTATCGGGGTTTTCCGTTGCCGGTTCGTCCTGGCTGCATCCTGCCGCCAGTATCAGGCAGAAGAGGATGGCGGGTATATTTATTCTTTTCATATAGCACTTACTTTTCAATGGTGAGAATATCGTTGATAAGGTCTTCCAGGTCGCTGCCGGATGCAGCGCGGCCATAGCCGGTGGAACGGGTGCTTCTTCCGCTACTGCCCCAAGGTCTTTGCGACATGTCGTTCAAGCTGCTTGCCATCACTCCTTCGCTCTCCATCCGTATCACTTCGATAGCGGGGGCTGTGTACTTTTGCTTTTCTTTTTGTTTCATAACGTTGTCTCCGATTTAATAAATGAATATTGGTTGCTTGTCACGAAATTACCGGATTGATGTATTTACACCAAATAATATCAATTATCTTTCGTTCGTGTAAACGAAAGATAATTTTATAGCATACCCAAAGGCAGGAAAATCAACGAAAGATAATTCTCCTGCCTAACGAAAGATAATTTAAAAAGATAATTTTGTCTGTGAAGAATGACACAATGAATGTTTATTGGAATTGCTTGCAGAAGCATTTGGGAGTCATTCCCATCATCCGCTTGAAGTCTCTGTTGAAGTTGCTGCTATTGTTGTAGCCTACCATTTGGCTTACTTCTTCTATGGTATATTCGGGATGTCCGGCAAACAGCCGGGATGCCTCGCGCAAGCGCAGTTCCTTGCGCCACGGACGGAAGTCCATGCCATAAGAGTCCTTCATATATTGCCGGAAGAATGCTTTGCTCATCCCGAAAGAATCGGCCACAATGCCCGAAGGAACATCCTTCCGGCAATACTCCTTCTCATCTATGTATTTTTGCAATCTTTCTTTCAACAAATGCTCTGCCCCGGACTTCTCTTCCTTAACTGCCACAGCTTCTTCTGCAACTGCCACAGCCTCTTCTGCCGCCACCCCATCCGTTTTCGCTAAAACAGTTTCCGGAATTGCACAAACATCCGCCTCCTGCGGCATAGCGGCAATGACCGGTATCGCAAATTTCATCCGGCGATAGTAATTCACAAACCACATCACCATGAAACTATAAAAGACCACATACAGCGGAACAAAGTATTTATATAGGACGGGGAAAAACAAGATGGACAGTGCCATGATTCCAACAGCCAAAGCACTGAAAAATCCGCATTTCACCCATACCAGGCGATTCTCCTCATCATCGTCATAGTAATCCTCCACCTCTTGCACAGTCTTGCGGTAAGCCAGCATAAACTTCCGGGTATAGATTATCAATTGAAGAACATAAGCAACAACGCCCGCATAAAAGAAACATGAATAATAGTCCGTAAAGCGGAAAAAGGAAACAAACAAGACAAGACCTGCAACCGTGATTACTCCTGCCTGCCGGAATACGCTCTTCCACCGGACCTCATTAGGACGTATGAAAACCAACATGGACATAGTGAAAAGCAAGGCCTGAAACGATGCAACCAAAAGCGTACTTGCAGGTTCGATACGACGGTCATATCCCGTCAGGCAACATACCAGACTGAGAAGTGCCAATACAAAATAAGAAGGTATAAGAATACTGCGGGCCTTACGCAATTTCTCTAACCCTACCTCCGGCAATATGGTTGTAGCCGCCAGCATAAGCCCCAGTAGCGCAATCACGAAAGCCGAAGCTCCCATCAGAAATTTATATGTAGTTTCATCCATGTCTTAAAATCTGTTTCATTGCAAAAATAGTTTTTTTTGAATTGTACGCCAAATTATTGGTACAGAAAATTTACGAGACACGTCAACAAGCATTATCTATCGCCAATACACGCCTATCGACAAAGCTTGCAAACGTTTGCGCTATTCTATAACCCGATAATTCTCAACGAAGAAGCTTATTCTCATCTATTCCGCTATTTTTGCAATCGGATTAGCTGGCTTTACATTTTTTAGTTTGGCAGCTATCCTCATTTGAATTACCTTTGGGAATATTTAGAAAATACCATGAATAAACCGCAGATAACCATCAAGGATATTGCCCGGGCGTTGAACGTCTCGCCATCCACTGTGTCGAGGGCGCTGAAAGACAACCCGGATATCAGCCAGGAGACCCGTGACCTTATACATGCGTATGCCCGGGAGCATAATTACAAGCCTAACGTACTTGCAGTGAATCTTCGTGCCAGCCGCTCGAATACGATTGGTGTGATTGTGCCGCAGTTGGTGCACCACTTCTTCTCGTGTGTGCTGAGTGGTATTGAAAAGGCTGCCGCCGAAGCGGGATACAATATTTTGGTAGCGCAGAGCAACGAGTCTTACGAACAGGAAGTAAAGATAGTACACTCATTCCTTGCCGCCCGTGTCTGTGGTGTGATTGCTTCACTGGCAAAAGATACTTCCCAATACGACCATTATCAGGAGCTGCTGAACAACAACATCCCCATTGTTTTCTACGACCGCATCTGTACCGGATTGAAAACGGAACGGGTAGTAGTGGACGACTATGCCGGCTCTTTTGCCGCCGTGGAGTATATGATACAGACAG
>ERZ826016.1152-NODE-1152-length-26526-cov-19.895055_pt1 | contig 26526 bp, 18 predicted proteins | sample MGYA00519872_ERZ826016 | MGnify/ENA primary metagenome ERZ826016 (study PRJEB31778, sample SAMEA3449218) | human gut metagenome | biome: human gut; feature: human-associated habitat; material: faeces | place: United Kingdom | collected 2010/2012 ... | reverse complement strand
AGCTACTCTATTCAGTTGAGCTACGCGGCCTTTTTGTTTAACGGGTGCAAAGATACGGACTTTTTCCGAAACTGCAAGTATTCTACAAACTTTTTTTGAAGAAAATTATTCGATGAAACGGTAATTAAACAGTTGCCAGCCGATACTCAGCCCCACATTCCACTCCCTTCTCGGTGAGCTATAATGATTTACATAAGCAGAGATCGCTCCAAAAGGTAATTGGCAAATAACAGAAATTTCTCCCATATATTCTACCTTTGAGAAAGCTTTTCCATAAAATGCTTTGTTTTGCGTATTCTTCTCGATAGGAAAAATAGGCATAAATCCATAAAATTCTCCTCTCAGATGAAACATATCATTGAAAATAAACATAGGCTTGATACCGGCAGCCAAAAACTGATTGGCACGGAAAGCCTCATTATACATCAACTTACTATGCGGAGTCGGTGAAAACTCTGCAGCCTGCATCATTGTTGCCGTAAAATTCTCCGAGAAGTTCCTTGATGAATACAACGCTTCCGCCATCCACCCCAAAACAAATTTAGGCGCCATACTATGATATGCTTCTTTCATATAAGAAATCTGTAACCATGATTGCCGTTCCTGTGTAACAGGCTGTTCTGCCGGATTTCCAGGCTTATATCTTTCTTTTCCCGTAAAAATCTGAGCTATTAATTTCTCGTTATACCCTTTTGTAGCGTATTGACGAGAATTCAGTGTACTTCCATAAAAACTAATAGAACCGCCTATAAGCCTGTATAAACTCCTGTCCGAACGGTCTTCTTCAAAGTTTATCACACTGGATTGAAAATAGTTATCTTGCAATTTTCCAATACCAAAGCCAAATTCAGCCCGTTTATTCGCTAAGAATGGTAAAGCGATAATCAACTTCAAAAATCGTTCATCCTTTGAATTAAAGGAAGGTTTATCGTTTTTAGAGAACAGTTTCTCTTTCTTGTAATAATCAAAAGTACTAATAGACGCAATAAGCCGATATGAAGTAGGAATATGAGTAGGCAAATCTATACGCGCCATCAGTTGGGCATTATTATAAACTTTACCCAATTGGCCATCAAACGTAAACTCTTTGGCATAATAATTTAAGTTCTGATAGCCCAGTCCCAGATATATCTGATTGGAACTCGTCGTAGATACACTACCACCCAAGCGGACAGAGAAATTATCCTCCATCTTTACTTTCAGATGCAAATCGTACATATCGGTTTCCTCATTAAAAACCGCCTTCGGAATGATTTCCGATATCATGTTATCCGCAAGTAAACGGAAATATCCACGCTTCAAATCTTCGTAGGTAAATGGTTCATCTTCTTCATCGTGAAATTCCTTCTGAATATAAGCCTGTTGCTGGGGGTTAGCTCCATCAATATAAATTTTCTGGAAATAGAGCTGCGGCAGATTACTGCGATAAACCAGACGGCGTAAACGCACATTATCTGCATTCACCCTACGATGAATACGCCCCTTTATAGAATCCATCAGGCTAAGAGTGCGATTGTAACCTATATCATGGAGTTCCTGAAGACGGTCGAAATCAAGTAAGTTCACATCATCATACTTGAATGTCATGAGGATACCGACAGAATCCGGAATAGAATAGTCCGTCTTCTGCATCACCATGTTCTCAATCTGACTCATAAGGTCATTTTCTTTAGGCTTGGATGGATTAGCGGCCACCACACTACCAATAATAATATCCGGATGAAAATCATCCCGCATTACATCCGTTGGAAAGTTATTGTAAATACCACCATCATAAGCCAGCACGCTATCTATCTCAATAGGCTTAAAAACAAACGGAAAACTCATGGAAGCACGGACAGCATCTCCCAGGTCACCTTTCCCTAACACTATTTGCCGTTTATTGTATACATCAGAAGCAATACAGCGGAAAGGAACAAACAGCCTATCAAAATCACCGTCACAAGCAGCCGTAGCACGGGCAAACAGCTCCACAAATACCAAATTCATCTGGATGGGGTTAACCATACTGGTTGGCAATTGCGGTTTGACATTCAAGGAGTCCTTAAAATCAAAGCGGATATTAAAAAATTCCGGCGTGGGGATACTTTTCTTAAAATAATAGGCGTATTTAGGCTCTACTTTTCCAGAATACCAGCGTTTAAAGTCTTCTGAACGCAGCAAAGTCTCCATATCATCGGGAGAGTATCCCATGGCATACAACGAACCGATAATGGCTCCCATGGATGTACCGGTAATATAATCGATAGGGATATTGTTTTCTTCCAAAGCCCGAATGATGCCGATATGCGTCATACCTTTCGCACCACCACCACTCAATACAAGTCCAACTTTTTGGGCATGCAACATGGGCAGCAACAAGAAACAAAACGATAAAAGCAAAAGAATTCTTTTCATACTTCAAAGTTCCGAGCTGAAAATATATTATTATTAAAGCTCAAATATATGCAATTGTTTCGAAATTGGACGTATCCAACGCTAAAAAACAAGCGTTCCCACACAAAAGATACGAAAAAAGGAGCATTACAACTCTTATAAAAGTTGCAATGCTCCCGGCATATAGATTGTGAATAAAGGGCGTATTTAGATTAGCTCGATGCTTCTCTTCACAAAGTTATTCAAAGCTTCACCTTTCAGCATGCCATTTTGCAGCAATGCCAGGTCAATCAATTGGCGGACAACTTTATTTTTAGCTGCATATCCAGCGAATACTTCGTCCTTCTTTGTTTTCAGTTCTTCCCACTTCTGATCCAATCCGTTCACTTCGTCCTTTTCAGCAGTAGAAATTTCTTCGTCTTTCTTACCTTTTTGTTTATCCTTCAGCTCATTACGACGTTTGTCTACGTCATTCATTTCTTGTTGAATAGGAGCTACAACAGAGTCGCATTCTTTTTCTTCGTCTGCAAGAACTTCTTTCACCAATTTATGATCTGAATTCAGCACCAGGTTGAACATATCGGGCATTTCTCCATAGAAACTCATACCCGCCTGAATATTAGCCATTTCTTTCATACGGCGCATATATTCGCTTTGAGTAATCATCACAGGAGAAGAGTTTTCACCCAAAGCCTGCGCTGTGATATTAAACTCAACCTTTTCCAGCTTAGGCAACTGGCTCTTGAACACAGCAGAAAGAGCTTCTTGTTTGCCTGTTTCCAGAGTTTCACCTTTCTTATCTTCTTTGATAATCAGATTATCGATAACATCACTATCTACACGGGTAAAGCGAGATTTCTCAAACTTTTGCTCCAACATGCTTACTACAGCAATGTCCAGTTGACCATCCATCAGCAATACATTGTATCCCTTATTCTTAGCAGCCTCGATATAGCTGAATTGCTCATCTTTATGATTAGCATACAGATAGATCAAATTGCCATCTTTATCAGTTTGATTATCTTTGATCAGCTTCTGATACTCTTCAAATGTATAGCATTTACCATCCGTATCGGTGAAAAGGGAAAAATCTTTTGCTCTGTCATAGAAGTCTTCCTGGGTAAGCATTCCATAATTGATGAAAATCTTCAGGTCATTCCACTTTTCCTCGAACTGTTTGCGATCATTTTTAAAGATAGATTGCAGACGATCAGATACTTTCTTTGTGATATATGTCGAAATCTTCTTCACGTTAGAGTCGCTCTGCAGATAAGAACGGGATACATTCAACGGAATATCCGGAGAATCGAGCACACCATGCAACAGTGTCAGAAAGTCAGGTACGATACCTTCTACTGAATCCGTAACGTATACCTGGTTGCTATAAAGCTGTATCTTATTCTTATTCAGTTCGATATTGCTCTTTACTTTCGGGAAGTAGAGGATACCTGTCAGATGGAACGGATAATCTACGTTTAGATGTATCCAGAACAAAGATTCATCAGACATTGGATACAGGTCACGATAGAACTTCTTATAATCTTCATCCTTCAGTTCGCTGGGTTTCAATGTCCACAACGGATTGCTGTCATTGATGATGTTATCTTCGTCTGTTTCAACCTGTTTTCCATCTTTCCAGTCTTTCTTCTTACCAAAAGCAATAGGTATGGGAAGGAAACTACAATATTTCTTTAGCAGAGAAGAAATACGGGCCTCTTCCAGGAATTCTTTACTTTCATCGTCAATATAAAGTACTATATCTGTACCACGGTCAGCTTTATCAATGTTCTCAATGGTGAACTCCGGACTGCCATCGCAACTCCATTTCACTGCTTGAGCACCTTCTTTATGGGATTTCGTGATAATTTCCACTTTCTTAGCCACCATGAAAGCTGAATAAAAGCCTAAACCAAAGTGACCGATAATTGCATTAGCATCATTCTTATACTTCTCCAGGAAATCGTTGGCACCTGAAAAAGCAATTTGGTTGATATATTTATCGATTTCTTCGGCTGTCAAACCAATACCACGGTCTGAAACAGTAATTGTATCTTTTCCTAAAGACACATGTACGGTCAAATCGCCAACCTCACCTTTAAACTCGCCAATAGAGGCTAAGGTTTTCAACTTCTGCGTAGCATCTACGGCATTAGAAACTAACTCGCGGAGAAAAATTTCATGATCGCTATACAAGAACTTTTTGATAACGGGGAAAATGTTTTCGGTTGTTACCCCAATATTTCCTTTTTGCATACTACTTATGATTTATATTTTTAAGTTTATATATTTAATCGTTTGGCAAGTGTAATGCAAAAAAAATGCCAGCCCATAAGGACTGACATTTTGACTGTTTATCATCTTCTAAGAAGACTTCATTTTCATGCTTTCTTGATGTCCAGTTCTCCTTTTTCTTCGTTCAAAGAGACAGAAATCGTATCACCTGTCTGCAATTCGGAAGAAATAATCAATTCCGAAAGTCCATCTTCCAGATAAGTCTGGATGGCACGCTTCAAAGGACGGGCACCAAACTGCACATCATATCCTTTAGATGCCATGAACGTCTTGGCTTTAGCATCAATAACAAGCTTATATCCAAGAGATTCCATGCGCTCATACAAGCCTTTCAACTCGATATCGATAATCTTTTCGATAGCATCCAGCGAAAGCTGGTCGAAAGTAATAATCTCGTCGACACGGTTCAGAAACTCAGGGGCAAACGACTTATTCAAAGCCTTTTGTATCACGCCACGTGAATATTCTTTATCATCCGTACGATTCTGGGCGGCAAAACCTACACCACGACCGAAGTCTTTCAATTGACGTGTACCGATATTTGAAGTCATGATAACCACTGTATTCTTGAAGTCTACAGTTCTGCCATAACTGTCAGTCAGACGACCTTCATCCATCAGTTGTAACAAGATGTTGAATACATCCGGGTGGGCTTTCTCAATCTCGTCCAACAATACGATAGAGTAAGGTTTACGACGCACTTTCTCTGTCAACTGTCCGCCTTCTTCATATCCTACATATCCCGGAGGTGCACCAACAAGGCGAGAAACGGTAAACTTCTCCATATATTCACTCATATCCACACGTATCAGCGCATCGGCAGAACCAAACATATATTTCGCCAACTGTTTCGCCAAGTGAGTTTTACCTACACCCGTAGGCCCCAGGAACAAGAATGTTCCGATAGGACGGTTAGGATCTTTCAATCCTACACGACTACGCAGAATAGCTTTCGTCACCTTTTCAATAGCCGGGTCCTGAGCTATAACTTTAGCTTGCAGCTCTTCTTTCATACCCGCCAACTTGATACCTTCAGCCTGCGCCATACGCTGTACAGGCACACCGGACATCATAGAAACCACATTCGCAATTTCTTCCTCACCAACTATCTGACGGTCATCTTTTAAGCGAGCTTCCCATTCAGCCTTCATCTCTTCCAAACGAACAGAAAACTCTTTCTCATGATCACGGAAACTGGCAGCAAGTTCGAAATTCTGCGATTTCACCGCATCCGCCTTTTGTTGACGGGCTTCTTCGATCAGTTTCTCTTGTTCTTCAATCTCTTTTGGAACAGTAATGTTTGTCAGATGGACGCGCGAACCGGCTTCGTCCAAAGCATCAATAGCCTTATCCGGGAAATTACGGTCAGTAATGTAGCGGTCTGTCAACTTGACACATGCTTCCAGCGCTTCATCCGTATAAGTCACATTATGATGGTCTTCGTACTTCTCTTTGATATTCTTCAATATCTGGAGCGTTTCCTCGGCAGTGGTCGGTTCAACAATCACTTTCTGGAAACGGCGTTCCAAAGCACCGTCTTTTTCTATATTCTTCCGGTATTCATCAAGGGTAGTGGCGCCTATACATTGTATTTCACCACGTGCCAATGCAGGTTTCAGCATATTGGCAGCATCCATAGAACCGGCAGCTGCTCCGGCCCCCACAATCGTGTGAATCTCGTCAATAAACAGAATTACGTTCGGATTCTTCTGTAACTCATTAATGATAGAACGAATACGTTCCTCAAACTGGCCGCGATACTTGGTTCCAGCTACTACAGAAGCCATATCAAGCATTACCACACGTTTATCAAACAAAATACGGGATACTTTCTTCTGAACAATACGTAATGCTAATCCCTCTACGATAGCTGATTTACCTACACCAGGTTCACCTATCAATACCGGATTATTCTTCTTACGACGGCTCAATATCTGAGCCAACCGCTCGATTTCACGTTCACGACCTACCACAGGATCCAGCCTACCTTCTTCCGCAGCCCGGGTCATATCCATACCAAAGTTATCCAATACCGGAGTATCATTGGATGGTTTCTTAGACGCTGTTTGCGTAGAAGACTGTGAACTACCACTTTGAGAAGAACGTGAAGACATGTTCATTTCATCTTCTTCCTCGTCATCATCTTCCGTAAATCCCATACCTGCGTTAGGGCTGGCTTTCATAGAAAGCTGTTCGAACACTGACTTATAATCTATATTATTTTCTTCCAATACCGTAGCGGCCAAATTATTACCGTCTTTCAAGATAGCCAGCAATACATGTTCAGTATCAGCAGTGGCACTCTTCAGCAGACGAGCCTCGAGTATACACATTTTCAATATCTTAGCTGCCATAGGAGACAATGGAATGTCTGCATCGGGCAACAAGTTATCATCTTCAATCTCTTTTAAAAAACCTTCCAGACGTTTCTTAACTCTGTTTAGGTCTATATCCAGTTTCTGCAATATTTCTATAGCTTTCCCTCCGCCGTCTCGCAACATGCCGAGTAGAAGATGCTCCGGACCGATATATCTATTCTTCAGCCGGTTAGCTTCTTCCTTGCTGTAAGTGATAATGTCAGAAACTCTTTGTGAAAACTGATTATTCATACTTAATATTCTCCTTCCTTATTCTAAGGTGTTACTTAATACAAAGATACGCATTTATAATTTCCAGTACGTATTCTATCGTTTTATTTATTATTTATATACAAAACCCGTGCCACAGTTTAATATCCGTTCACCAGTATCATACTAAAGTACTTTCATTCTTGGGAAAAAGCTCCTTATTAATACCTTATTTATATATTATAAGAACAAAGTAGGTGAGAGAATGGTTCTGAAATAAAGTTTATGGGCGAAAACTTTTGTATATCGTAAAAAAGCAGTACTTTAGCGTGGTTTTTCATGAACCAAAGTATGTATAATTAATAATCTTTTTAAATGCTTGAACAAGACAGAATTATAAAGATTAACATCGAGGAGGAAATGAAGTCATCGTACATTGACTACTCCATGTCGGTCATCGTTTCGCGTGCCCTTCCGGATGTTAGAGATGGTTTTAAGCCTGTCCACCGTAGAATTCTCTTCGGAATGATGGGACTGGGAAATACGTCTGATAAACCTTATAAAAAATCAGCCAGAGTTGTAGGTGAAGTATTGGGTAAGTATCACCCGCATGGTGACTCTTCCGTTTACGGTGCATTAGTTCGTATGGCACAGCCTTGGGCAATGCGTTACATGGTGGTAGATGGCCAGGGTAACTATGGTTCGGTAGACGGCGATAGCGCAGCAGCTATGCGTTACACCGAGTGTCGCTTGCGCAAGATCGGTGAAGATATGATGCAAGACCTCGACAAAGAAACCGTTGATATGCAGAGCAACTTCGACGATTCTTTGCAGGAACCTACCGTTATGCCTACCCGTATCCCAAATCTTTTGGTAAACGGTGCATCTGGTATTGCTGTAGGTATGGCAACCAATATGCCGACCCACAACCTTTCAGAGGTTATTGATGCTTGCATTGCATACATCGAGAACAACGATATTGAGATAGAGGAGTTGATGAACTATGTGAAAGCTCCTGATTTCCCAACAGGAGGATATATATATGGTATGAGTGGCGTACGCGAGGCATATCTTACCGGTCGCGGTCGCGTTATCATGCGTGCAAGAGCAGAAATTGAAACCAGTTCTACACATGACAAAATTGTCATCACGGAAATCCCGTATGGTGTCAATAAGGCGGAACTGATCAAGAATATCGCAGATTTAGCCAATGATAAGAAGATAGAAGGTATCTCTAATGCCAATGACGAGTCTGACCGTGAAGGTATGCGTATCGTGATTGATATCAAACGTGATGCCAACGCCAGCGTAGTCTTGAATAAGCTCTATAAAATGACGTTGTTACAGACTTCTTTTAGTGTGAACAACGTAGCATTGGTACACGGACGTCCCCGTTTGCTGAATCTGAAAGACATGATTAAGTACTTCGTAGAACATCGCCATGAGGTGGTTATCCGTCGTACTCAATATGACTTACGTAAGGCTAAAGAACGCGCTCATATATTGGAAGGCTTAATCATAGCATCAGATAATATCGATGAAGTAATCCGTATCATCCGTGCCGCAAAGACACCTAATGATGCTATTGCCGGCTTGATAGAACGCTTCCAATTAACAGAAATTCAGTCTCGTGCCATCGTAGAAATGCGTCTGCGCCAATTGACCGGACTGATGCAAGATCAGCTCCACGCTGAATATGAAGAAGTAATGAAGCTGATTGCTTATTACGAAGAAATTCTGTCGAATGACGAACTTTGCCGCAAAGTTATTACTGATGAATTAATTGAAGTAAAAGCAAAATACGGAGATGAACGTCGTTCTGAGATTGTTTATTCATCCGAAGAATTCAATCCGGAGGATTTCTATGCAGATGACGAAATGATTATCACCATTTCTCATATGGGCTATATTAAACGTACTCCATTGAGTGAGTTCCGTGCTCAAAACCGTGGTGGAGTAGGCTCCAAGGGTACAGATACCCGCGATGCAGACTTCATTGAACACATATATCCGGCAACCATGCACAATACCATGATGTTCTTTACTCAAAAGGGTAAGTGTTATTGGCTTAAAGTATATGAAATCCCTGAAGGTACCAAGAATTCCAAGGGACGTGCTATTCAGAACCTGCTGAATATTGATTCTGATGATGCTGTAAATGCATATCTGCGTGTGAAGAACCTTTCTGACACAGACTTCATTAACAGTCATTATGTCTTATTCTGTACCAAGAATGGTGTTATTAAGAAGACATTACTTGAACAGTATTCCCGCCCTCGCCAGAATGGTGTAAACGCTATTACTATCCGTGAGGACGACCGCGTTATTGAAGTACGTATGACTAATGGTGACAATGAAATCATCATTGCCAACCGTAATGGACGTGCTATTCGCTTCCACGAAAATGCTGTACGCGTTATGGGACGTACTGCAACCGGTGTACGTGGTATGACGCTTGACGAAGACGGACAAGATGAAGTCGTAGGAATGATTTGTATTAAAGATCTTGAAGCAGAAACCATTATGGTCGTTTCTGAACAAGGTTATGGTAAACGTTCTGATATCGAAGACTACCGTAAGACTAATCGTGGTGGCAAGGGTGTTAAGACGATGAATATCACCGATAAAACAGGTAAATTGGTAACAATCAAGTCTGTAACAGATGATAATGACCTGATGATTATCAATAAATCTGGTATCACCATTCGTCTGAAAGTTGCTGATGTCCGTATTATGGGTCGTGCTACCCAGGGTGTTCGTCTGATCAATCTTGAAAAGAGAAACGATGAGATCGGTTCAGTATGTAAAGTTACATCAGAAAGCATGGAAGATGAGATTCCTGTTGATGATGAAAATTCTCCGATTCCCACTATAAATGAGGTAGAAGGAGAGGAGGAAAACTATAACTCTGATAATAAAGTCAATAATGAAGATGAAGAATAGACATAATATTAATTTTAATTTTACAACTATCATGAAAAGAGTATTATTTTCAGTGATTTTATTGCTCGCTGCAGGCTTCACTTTCGCTCAAGAAAAGACTGTGAAAGAAGCTAAAAGCATTGCAAATGAAGTGAATCCGGACTTTAATAAGGCCGAGCAGCTCATCAATCAAGCCTTGACTAATCCTGAAACAAAGGATAATGCCGATACTTGGGATGTAGCAGGTTTTATTCAGAAAAGGATTAATGAAAAACAGATGGAAAATGCCTATTTAAGAAAACCTTATGATACTCTTAAGGTATATAATAGCGCATTGAATATGTGCAAATACTACCTTAAGTGCGATGAACTCGCACAGGTTCCAAATGAAAAGGGAAAAATCAAGAACAAGTACAGAAAACCCAATGCTGCTGCTATTGTAGCAGAACGCCCAAACTTGATCAATGGCGGTATTCAATATTATAACTTAGAGAAGAACAAAGAAGCATTAGATTTCTTTGGAACTTATATTGAAATTGCTCAGAATCCGATGTTTGAAAAGGAAAATTTCTTGCAGACAGATACACTCTTAGCTCAGATTGCTTATTATGCAAGCTTGGCAGCAGCAAAGATGGAGGATTATCCCAGTGTTCTGAAATATGCTCCTTATGCACAGAACGACAAAGAAGTAGGTCAGTATGCTATGGAGTTCATCTCTACAGCTTTAAAAGCACAAGGTGATACTGTTAAGTGGATTGCTTCATTGAAAGAAGGTTTGCAAAAATACCCTCAACATTCATTCTTCTTCGGTCATTTAATTGATTATTATAGCAATAACAATAAATACGATGAAGCTATGCAATTCGCTGATGAAATGTTAGCTAAAGACCCCAATAATACATTCTATCTGTACGTAAAAGGATATCTTTACCATAATATGAAGGATTATGATAAGGCTATTGAATACTACAAAAAGACAATTGAAGTAGATCCTACTTATGCAGAAGCTTATTCCAATTTAGGACTGATCTACTGTCTCCAAGCTCAAGACTTCTCAGAAAAAGCTACTACTGACGTTAATGACCCTAAATATAAAGAAGATCAGATTACTTTGAAAGCTTTCTATGAAAATGCAAAACCTTGCTATGAAAAAGCAAGAGAATTAAAACCTGACCAAAAGGATTTATGGTTGAATGGTCTTTACAGAGTATATTATAATTTAGATATGGGACCAGAATTTGAAGAAATTGAAAAGCTGATGTAAAGTATAAACTTAAAAAACAGCTGTCTCAAAATAGATTTTTTGAAGTGAACCCTAAAAGTTAGACAAAAAACTTTTAGGGTTTATTTTATATGATTAAGTACACATGCCGTATAAGTGAGGGCTGGGTACGTTTAACCTGCAATAAGGGCTATGCGTCACTCCGTCAATCCCAACACACCGGGGGCAGGATCGCCAAAAGATATGGGTAGCCCCAAGAAGTTGGCTTTAATTTTGCAACTAGTATTATATATTAAACATAATCATGATATTGATAATAATAATTCGAAATGCTTGCGCTATTTACTTTAGCTTGGGCGTCCATAAATAACTAACAACGGTGTATCAGAATGAAAAATCATCTTCCGAGCAATACCTGGATTAAATAAGCGAGAGAATATATTCCGTTTATAAGTAGTCAACGTAATTATATCAATATGATTAGTTTTTATGTAATTATCTAAGCTGTTCAAGAAATCATCATTCATCACAACATCATAATGAATTTCCAGGTCCGGATACTGCTTTTGAAAGTATTCCTTAATACCACCTAATTTAATTTCATTCCAAGTGTCCTTAACATCTGACAGATGAATCAAAGATACAGAGAAATGAAATGGCTTTAAAGCAGCAATCAAAGAATCAAATGCGATTAAATCCCGTTGATCAAAATTGGTGATAAATGCAATACGTTTAGCTTCTGCCAACTGTTTAAATGGAGTATTCTCGGGAATGGCTAAAACTGGTACACGGTTTCGCTCAATTACCTCAGCAGTTACACTACCAATTAAATCTATATCTTTCTGATTTTTACCACGAGTCCCCATAATAACAATACGTGGCCGATATTCCTTCGAATAACGAAGAATTTCCTCTTCTGGAATACCTTCACGCAACACACAATTATATTTTACATTCGGAAACTCTCCTGAAGCTACTTTTGCTTTTACCTTGTCAGATAAAGAGTTTAAGTCTGCATGAACTTTTTGTAATATGTTTTTTACATTTTCATCATCTGTAAGCTGATAATTAAAAACATCTCCATAAGGTAATGATGTGGTATAGATTGGTGTAAAGTAAACATGAAGCAGCACAACTTCCGCTCCCATATTCTGAGCAAAATTAAAACCAAACTCACATGCCTTCATTGAATAATTAGAAAAGTCTACAGGAATTAAGACCTTATTACTCTCCTTTTCTACTTTGGGTGACTTCCCTCCCACTACCTCTTCAGAAAGCCAAGCCGAGCTCTCAGTTATCTTCAATGCACGCGGTAGATCGCTTTCTTTTATACGTAAGCGCACACCTGAAGACACTACAGGTTGTATTTGATTTACATTATGAATATAGGTTTCAATACCTTCATTCTCAAGCACATTCTTCAATATCTGAGCTTTTGCATAAGTCAGAATAGCTAAGGTTACTAACTTGTCTTCCATAATCAACTGTTTTTACTTTATAAACAAATAAGAAATCCCAATTGTTTGTCTATCAATTGGGATTCATTTATAACTTTCTTTTCTTAAGCTCGAACAGGCTCAGCACTGGCATTCATTTCATCTAGAATTTTTAGAGCTCTATCAAGGACGGTAGTATCATCCAACATAACCAAACCACCATCCGGACCAGGCTCTAAATGTATCCCAACACTCTTACCCTCTTTGAAATTGTGACCGCCAAAAAAGTTTCTAACTGTATCGACGTTCAATCCGAGCTCATCGGCTATTCTATGCATACTACCAGTAGGTAATGAATCTTTAATTCTGCGAAGTTCATTAAATGTTATTGTTCTCATATTTATAAATTTAATGGTTAATAACTCTGTGAGTTTCACTTATCACGCTATAAACTTAAGGAAAAAAAAAGATAAAACAAACTATTTCAGTGTCTTTTTTACAAAAATAAAGAAGCCTGTCAAAAGGAAATTTTTATTTTTCCTTTCAACAGGCTTCTTTTTATTATTAACTATCTTATTATGAAAGAATTATATCTATCAGATAACTTCAACAGATGACGCAGGTACCCATCCTACTTTACCATCCTCTAAGCGGATTTCTTTCCATTCACGCATGGAGTTATCTTTAATTTCGACCTTCCGTCCCTCATGCAATATAAACAAACTGGTGCCACTTTCACTTGGAGTACTACGTACTGTTACACTTGGAGTTAGTACGATAGCATTGTTACGATTCAATAGCTCATTTTTCTGTTGAAAAGCAAAGACATTCGCTAATATAACTAACACCAGAAATACTATCCCTGCAATAAATCCTATTTTCTTCCACACGATTTGCTTGGAAAAGAAGAAGAAATAAAGAGATGCAAGCAACAAAAAGAAACAAACAACGCCTACCTTTGCCCAAGCATCCACACTCAAACAATTAATCAACGATTTCGTCCAGGATACAAAGAAAACCTCGGGTACGGGAATCACTTTATCAATTGTTTTTGCACGAGCAATCTCCAAATTAGCCCGAATATCAGCATTGCCTGGCTGTATTAAAAGTGCACGCTCATAATTTAAAATGGCTTTTGCTATATCATCAGCCTTATAGTAGCTATTTCCTAAGTTATAGTATACCTCAGCCGCTTCTCCTTCTTTCAGCAGAGCTTCATATATCTGAATAGCAGAGGCATAATCATTCTTCACATATGCGCTATCTCCTTCTGCTTTTGTCACACTGTTCGCTTGCGCAGCAGCTGAAAATTCAGTGTGTGAACCTATTGTTACCGAATCATTCGCTTGTTGTAATGTATCCGATGCAGTCTGTCCAAAAGAGGTCAATGCCATTAACAGGCCAACAAAAGTAAAAAACAGTATTTTTTTCATCATATAACCTCCTAATTAATGTTTAATCGAATTCTCCATTTTACTTATTACTGCTAATGAAGCCGAATAGACTTTATCCATAGCCTGGTTATCATCGCCAGGAGCAAAACGAGCAAACTCACAATCATTCAATGCAGTCAGGAATTCTTTAATCAAAGCATCCTCCACTCCATATTTACGAAGTTCCTCTTCAATATTATCTTTTGAAAGTCGAGAAACCGGAATATTCAATTTATCGCTTATATATCCCCAAAGAGCCTTCAATACTTCGTCATAGAAAACATCTTTTTTATTCTCAGCTAACAACTTACCAGCTAACTTCATACGTTTAACAGCAACCTTATTTGCCTTTTTCGTACGCATTTTCGCAACGTTAGCATTAGCAGCTATCTGCTTACGGTAAATGATAAAGAAAATGATAAACGCAATACCAGGTACTAAATAGAGCAACCAATACAACATAGAGTCAAAGAAGAAGTCTCCCTTTTGAGAAAGCGTCACATCATTTTGCTTGATGAAGCGAATATCCTCATTCAAGACTTTCAAATCCTCTTTATTCGTAAAGTTAGCAATAGTTTGCGCTGCATTTCCTTCACCTTTCTCTACATGCAATTCATACTCTTCGGTAGTCAATAACTTATAAGTACGGGATTTGATATCAAAATAGCTGAATTTCACCGCTGGTATTTTAAATGTTCCAGCATTGCGTGGAATAGCCAGATATTCAATAACCTTACTACCCGAAAGTCCTGCACTTGTCAGCCTGAATTTATTATCAACTTTAGGGTCATATACCTCGAAGTCATCTGGGAATTTCACCTCAGGATCACCTATTAACTTCAAATTGCCTGTACCGGAAATAACGAGTTTAATAGTTACAGCATCGTTTGTCTTTACATTAGTACTATTAATGGAAGAAGAAATGCTAAACTCTCCCACTCCACCGGAAAAATCAGCAGGTTTATCGCCTGGTAAGGGTTTTACATCTACAGTTAGTTTCGGTGTCATCAATGTCTTTTTGACTTCAATGTAGTTACTGCCACCATTAAAGAAAGCTTCAAACGGATCAGATACATGAGTAGCTTTAGCAATAGAAGCATCAAAACGTGCCGGATCAATAGTCAAATTACCAGACTGCTGCGGAAACAGCACAAATTGCCGGTAAACGGTAGTTTGATAATTCCGTCCCTTATAATGTTCCAAGCTCCATTTTCTATCACCCGGAAGTTCTACTTCTTGTGAATGAAATCCCTTAAAATCAGGAAGTTTAACATTGTCAAAACCGCGAAGGTCAACCAGAGTATAAATTTTATAAGTCAGCAAGAATGCTTCTTGTTCATACACATTGGTCTTACTAATAGTAGGCAAAATAAAGAGGTCCTGATTGGAAACAGAAGTTCCTGAAGAAGCACGGCTGGTATTACCCTGCTGGCTACTATTACCTCCGCCTGAAGAAGCTGCTCCAGCTTGATCCGCTGGTAAAACCTTGATTTGCACAGAATTAGAGACCATCTGATTACCATCAGCCGTAATAGTAGCTCCCGGAATTGTGAAACTACCTTCAGAAGTAGCCATCAGTATATAAGTGAAAGTAATACTGCTGGTTGAGGTCGATACCCCATTAACTATTTGCATACTACTTTGCTGAGAGCGACTGGGTCCCATCAGTACGTCAAATCCCTTAATAGAGGGAGCACGGAAATCTCTCACCTTCTGTGTAGTCACTGTATATGCCAGTCTGAACTGGTCACCCACCGCTACAGCATCAGGAGCTGACGCGGTAAATGACACCTTGTCATTAGCCAAAGCTTGCAGACTGACTACTACCAGTGCTATCCATAAGAAAATTAATTTTCTCATATATTATCGTATCTTTTATTATTTACCAATCTTTTTCCAAACGACCACCCTGGATAACTTGCTGTTTCTTCACCTTATCCTGTACATCTTTCTCATCCTGCATCACCGACTTCAAAAGTTGTTCAGCATTTTCCTTTGACATCTGATTTTCTTGTGGCTGAGGAGGTTGCTGCTGTTGATCCTGATTCTGCTGATCTTGTTGATTTTGGTCTTGTTTGTCTTTATCTTGTTCTTTTTCCTGCTCCTTTTTGTCCTGATTCTGATCTTGGTTTTGATCTTGATTCTGCTGATTCTGTTCCTGATCTTTCAGCATTTTCTGAGCCAAAGCCAAGTTATAACGCGTCTCGTTATCTTTCGGATTATTACGTAGCGACTCTTTGTATGCTTCCACAGCTTTGGCATAATCCTTACCGGAGTGGAATATTACTCCCATATTATGATAGATTTGAGCAAGATTACCCTTATCTTTCTCCATTTTAGTGGCAGCAACAAACTGTTCCATAGCCTCCTGCAACTTATTCTGTTGCATAAGCGTATTACCCAGATTATACATGGATATCGCTGACTTCGGATTCACATCAATAGCTTTCCGATAATTCACTTCAGCATTTACATACGTACTATCTTTATAAGCACGGTTTCCCTTACGAATATAGTCGCGTTCCGCTTTCTGTGCAGAAACTGAAATAGCCGTCAGTAGCAGCAAGATAATTCCGATAGTTCTATTTCTCATCATCATACCTTTCTTCCTTTTTAAACAGATGGATATTACGGAATAACGGGTTTTTACGTTCCAAAATCAGCATTTCAGCCAACAACAGTAACAATATAATCCATGCAACAGCCTGGAATTGTTCGTTGAACTCTGTATAAACCTGTGTTTCCACATCCGCTTTCGCCATTTTATTAATCTCTTGAGCAATTGCCTTTTGCGCAGCATTTGAATTGTCTACACGCACATAAATCCCATCTCCTGCCTGAGCTATTTCCTGACACATCTGCTCATTCAAGCGGGTTACAACCACATTTCCGTCACGGTCACGGCGGAAGTCATTGGTTCCTTCTACGGGAATAGGTGCACCATCAGGCATACCCACCCCCAGAACACTGACTTGAATACCTTTTTCTGCAGCAGCCTTGGCAGCCTCCACAGCTCCGCCTTCATGGTTTTCACCGTCAGTAATAACGATGACGGCACGCCCTACTCCTTCCTGGGGTGTAAAACTGCGGGTAGCCAGATTAATAGCTGCACCGATAGCCGTACCCTGCTTGGATATCAACGACGGATTAATAGATTCCAAAAACATCTTGGCAGAAATATAATCGCTTGTAATAGGCAACTGTGTAAAGGCATCACCGGCAAACACAATCATACCTACCTTATCATTCTCCATTTTGTCAACCAACTGTGCTACCAATCTCTTGGCTTTCTCTAGACGACTGGGTTGTACATCTTGTGCCAACATAGAGTTAGAAATATCCAAAGCAATCATTACCTCTACCCCCTGACGTTTCACAGTCTCCAGCTTAGAGCCAAACTGCGGACGTGCCAGCAATACGGCAAACAGTCCGATTGCAGCAAACACCAGCCAAAACTTCACATCCGGACGATATTTAGATACATCCGGCATCAACTGTGCCATTAGCACCGGATCGCCAAACTTGCGGATCGCTTTCCGTCTCCGATAATTGGAGTACAGGTAGAAAGCCGCCAAGAAAGGCAACAGGAGCAACAGGTATAAATATGTAGGTTCTTCAAATCGAAACATCTTTCTATGTACAATTTAGTAATTTACAATTAATGCATTGTTTTAAGGTATCTTCTTCAAGATAGAATTACGAAGCAATACTTCAAGTAACACGCACAAGAACGCCGCCAAAGCAAACCAACGGTATTCTTCCTGGCGCTTGCTGTATTCCTTCACATTCAACTTGGTTTTCTCCAACTTATCGATCTCTTCATATACCTCTTTCAGCTTAGAATTACTGGTGGCACGGAAATAATTACCTTCTGTGGTAGCCGCAATCTGCGTCAGTGTCTTTTCATCAATCTCCACTGGCATATTGACATACTGCACAGTGTTACCCACCGGATAAGGATACGGAGCCATTCCGTTTGTACCTACACCAATTGTATAAACCCGGATACCAAAACTCTTAGCTATTTCTGCCGCAGTCAGCGGAGATATATCTCCTTTATTATTTGTACCATCCGTCAATAGAATGATTACTTTAGACTTCGCTTTACTATCTTTCAAGCGAGTAACTGCATTAGCAATACCCATACCGACTGCTGTTCCATCTTCAATAATACCACACTTAATGCCTTGAAACAGATTCAAAAGCACTGCATGATCCACCGTCAACGGACATTGCGTAAAACTTTCACCGGCAAATAAAGTTATACCGATATTATCATTGGGCCGACCATTGATAAACTCCGCAGCCACATCTTTAGCAGCTTCCAGACGATTCGGTTTCAAGTCCTCTGCCAGCATACTGGTAGATACGTCGATGGCCATCATAATATCTATACCTTCAATTTCACTGTTTTGCCAGCTATTAGTAGTTTGAGGACGCGCCAACACTACGATAATCAATGCCAAGGCAATAATCCGCAACATAAAAGGCACATGCAACAAATAGTTCTTATAACTCTTCGGCGTATGAGCATATACACGAGCATCCGAAATCTGAAGTGTAGCTTCATTATTCCTCCGCTTCATGATATACCATACTATATAAGGTATAAGCAACAGCAGCAAAAACAAATATTCAATATTGGCAAAAACCATTGTATTTACTATTTAACAATTTACAATTTAAGATTGGAGTTACCCTTAAATTCTGCTATCATGCAAAATAATTGTATAACTGCATTCCAATATAAACGAACGAACCAATCAAGGCAACCGACAATATTACGATGCCTATGCCCAACAATATTTTAGTACGCAATGAACGTTTCTCAATGATGGTAATTTCAGTGGGTTGCGGTTTTGCATTCTCCACTTCCTTCTCCTTGGTTTCATTGATAAATTCGATGGCATTGATCAGATTCGCATCATTTTCGTTCATCAACGGATTATGTTTAGCGAACTTCACCAAATCGGCAGTCTCAAAAAGAGAGCGTAAATCTGCAATAGCTTCTTTATCTTGCATTTCGAGCATTCTTTCTATAATCTCCGAAGAGGTCATTTCCAAAGCATTGAAACCAAAGCGCTCTTTAATATACGTACGCAAAGTCTCTGTCAATTCGGTATAATATTCCTTTGGTTGTCCCTTTTGCCATACTTTCTCACCCTTTATGCGCTCTATCTCTTTCATAGCCTGTTGATGCGGAGGTAACTTCGGTTCAACCTTTACCTTACGGATGATAGGTTTATTGTCACAGATACGCATGATCAGATAGATAAGTAATAATGCAATCGGAATAAGCAATATGCCACAGGTGATAATCCCATACCAGTCTTCCCACACAAAAGGAGGTTGCATTACTGTCTTCGGACCAAAAAACTGTTCCGGATTCTCAGGATCCAATGGCACATTCATCGAATATACCTTCAGTGCCAATGCCTTCGAACGATATGCCTTATTATCCACCAATACTTCCATCGGTGGCAGATAGTACAATGCCGAGTCGAATGATGTAACAGTATACTCCTGCGTAATCAACATTCGCTTATCATCATTTATATACTGCGTATCCGGCTTTGCAACATCTATAATCTCCACACCACTTACCAGTGTATCCATATAAACAGGGAAAATAGCCCGCTTATCGGCATCTAAGGCTACCTGAAGTTTAATCTTCGCCTGGTCACCGATATAAATTTGCAGAGAGTCAATGGTAGCATCCACTGTTACCGACTGAGCCACTGCCTTGCCAGTCAACATCCCCAATAGGGTTATCAGAAATAGATATCTTTTCATTTTTCCGATTAATTTCGTTTCGCAAACAAATTCATCAATGCTTTGACATAGTCCTGATCGGTGCGTACCGACACATTATCGACATTACTTTTAGTGAATGTTTCGTTCAGTTCCACCTGTTTATTCACCCACCAGTCGTGATGAGCACGACGAACAGCACGCGACGAAGTATCAATCCACTGCTCATGTCCGGTCTCAGCATCCTTTATCTTCATCAAACCGATAGCCGGCAGTTCCTCTACCCTGCGGTCATACACCTGGATAGCCACCATATCATGTTTCCGGTTGGCGATAGTCATTGCATTCTTAAAGTTCCCCTGATCAATGAAATCGGATAACAGGAAGGCTGTACAACGACGCTTCATTACGTTTGTCAGATATTCTAGTCCCAGCCGGATATCAGTCCTCCGACTCTCCGCTTTAAAGTCAATCAGTTCGCGAATAATATATAAGATATGCTTACGCCCTTTCTTAGGCGGAATGAATTTCTCTATCCGGTCAGAGAAAAAGATAACCCCGATTTTATCGTTGTTTTGTATAGCCGAAAAAGCCAATGTTGCAGCTATTTCCGTCACCATATCCTTTTTCATCTGCTTCACCGTACCGAATTCCAAACTACCGGAAACATCCACCAGCAACATAACGGTCAGCTCGCGCTCTTCTTCGAACACCTTCACGTAAGGCTTATTGAAGCGAGCGGTCACGTTCCAGTCAATGTCGCGTATGTCATCGCCAAACTGATATTCGCGCACCTCGGAAAATGCCATACCCCTACCCTTGAAGGCCGAATGATACTGACCGGCAAAGATATTGTTGGATAATCCGCGCGTCTTGATTTCAATCTGACGGACTTTTTTTAACAGTTCACTTGTTTCCATCTATATCGTTAAATAATTCCGTTAATAAATACCGGCAACGTTTTTTAAAAACGTTGGCAAGATTCTTTAAAAACGTTCACATCATTTATTAACAGGTCTCGGGAGACCTTTTTAAAAATGCTTACTTAATTAAGGTACTTCAACCTTATTCAGTATTTTGCTGATGATCTCGTCAGAAGTCAGGTTGCTGGCCTCTGCTTCGTAAGTCAATCCGATACGATGACGCAATACGTCATGAGCCACAGCACGAACATCTTCAGGAATCACATAACCACGACGTTTGATGAAAGCATAAGTACGGGCAGCCAGTGCCAGATTGATAGAGGCACGGGGAGAACCACCGAAATCAATCATATCTTTCAGTTCCTTCAGATCATATTTCTCCGGATAACGGGTAGCAAATACAATATCAACAATGTAGCGTTCAATCTTCTCATCCAGATATACCTGACGAACAACTTTACGTGCTTCAATAATCTCCTGAGCTTTCAGAATAGGCTTCACATTGAATTTATCGCCATTGATATTCTGGCGGATAATCAGTTTTTCTTCTTCCATCTTCGGATAGTCAATAACCACTTTCAGCATGAAACGGTCCACTTGGGCTTCAGGCAACGGATAAGTACCTTCCTGCTCAATAGGATTCTGTGTAGCAAGTACAAGGAAAGGTTCGGGTAGAGGAAAAGTTTCCTTACCGATAGTTACCTGGCGTTCCTGCATAGCTTCCAGCAAAGCACTCTGCACCTTGGCCGGAGCACGGTTAATTTCATCTGCCAGAACAAAATTGGCAAAAATAGGTCCTTTCTTTACTTGAAATGTTTCGTCTTTCTGACTGTAAACCATTGTACCGATAACGTCAGCAGGCAGCAAATCGGGAGTAAACTGTACACGACTGTATTGTGCATCGATCAGCGAGGCAAGCGTCTTAATCGCCAATGTCTTTGCCAAACCGGGCACACCTTCTAATAATACGTGTCCATCGGACAGCAAACCGATTAACAATGACTCTACCAGATGTTTTTGTCCTACGATGATCTGGTCCATACCAGCAGTAAGATTGGTAACAAAAGAACTTTGTCTTTCAATCCGCTCGTTCAGTTCGCGGATATCAATTGTTTCAGCCATAAATACTATTATTTTTATTGTTTAAATTCCATTGATTTCTCCAGTATGCTACTGGTAATTATTTTTTCGCTCCCAAAAGTACAGGAATAAATTAACCATACCAACTAATTTTTATTAAAAAACAATTAGATTAAACTACTTTCATAGAGTTTAGTAGTTAACAATAGTTTCTGAAAAGAATTTCAAATTCGCAGACAAGAATAAATAGCAAATCACCCCTGCAAGTGAAGTATTATCAACTTGCAGGGGTGCAATATTTTCTTTTATTTCTTTTCGAGCTCCGGTATCTTGATTACAGTACCATACGGCACATGATCGGGATTCTTTATAACACCCGAATTATACTTCACAATATAGGGCCACAGGGCCTTAGTTCCGTAAAAGCGAAGTGCAACCTTTGTCAGAGTTTCTCCTTCCTGAATAGTATAGGTAGCTTTCGTACCTACAATCTTATAATTTACAGAGTCTGGCTCAAAAGGAGTTGCAGCTGCTTTCTTTGTCTCTTTTTTAGGAGCAGTAGCAGGAGTCTCCTGTTTTGCAACCGGCTTCGGTTCTTCAACAACTTTAGGAGTAACAACTTCTGCCACAGTATCTTTCTTCGCAACCACAGTTGCGGTATCTTTCTGAACAATACTATCCGTCAGAGCGACCGGAGCGGCCGGCTTCTCCACCTTTTCATCAGCAACTTTCTCTGTTGGCGGTGGAGATATTCTGTCAAATAAATCCGGATAATACATAAAAGTAACAGCACCTACACATAATAATACAACAAGTACTACGATTCCAATGAAAAACTTCATCGTAGAACTATCTGCTTTATTCACAGGAGGTGATGGAGGTTCAGGAACTTCATAAGTAGGCACCAAATCTTCTTGATCCTTTTGTTCTGTCAGAGGTTCTTCTACACACTCATCCACCGGAGTAATTACCTCCGTTACAGGCTGTTTCACTTCTCCAGATAGAACGACAGGTGCCTCTACAAACTGTTCTGACTCTTCAATCTGAATGACGGGTTCCGTCTGATCAACCTGAAATTCTTTTTCCCGAACAGGTTGTTCTGTAATTTCTATTACTTCTTCAACTACCTGAATATGTTCCTCAGCTACTACTACAGATTCTTCTTTAACAATTTCAGCAGTTTCCTCAATGATCTCAGTTGGTACTTCTACCACTTCCACAGACTCCTCTACAGTTTCAGCTGATACTTCTATTGATTCTTCTACAGTCTCTATAGCTTCCTCTGAAACAACGTCTGCCACTTCTGTATTAACGACAGACGTTTCTGATTCCACAAACACCTCTTCTTTTTCCTCCTCTTCGGAATTATCCTCCACCGGTGTATCTTCTAACACGGTTTCATCATTCAATACCACAGTCTCAAAGTGAGAAAAAGGCTTGTTTATCAAGTCCTTCAAGGCAGGTTCCGGAGCAAATGAAACTTTTGTATGCCCCTGTATTTCAAATCGTTCTCCTGTATTTATATTTACGCTCTCACGGCTCTCTACATCAATCAGTTTAAATGTGCCCAAGCCTCTAATCTTTACATACTTATCATTCTCCAGCGATTCTTCAATCAACTGAAAAAACTCTTTCACAAAGCTCTCGGCATCCGCCTTATCCATGCCATGTTTTTCTGCGAGCAATTCTATTAAATTCTGTATATTCAGCTTCTCATTCATATTTATGGAAGATTACTTGAGTAAAAGAGGATTACTTAAACTTATCTTTCAGAGCCGTGCTGGGTCTGTATGTTAATACTAATTTAGGTGGAACCAACATGCGTAATTTGGTTGTAGGATTGATAGTGATACGCTCCGCTTTCTTCTTTACCTCGAACGTACCGAAACTTTGTACAGAAATGGCATTTCCTTCTTGCAACTGTTGCGTCATATCCGACAGCAAAGATGCAATCAATTCGGATGTATCCTTTATGGTATAACCCAATCTTCGTGACAATTCTGAAGTAAATTCTTTATTATTCAAAATCCAGCTATTTTTATAAAGTTCGGTGCTATATTAGCAAAACTTCCGCACATACACAAATTCTTCAGGAAAATTATTTAAATAACTCGTCCAAAAAGGTCGAAATCATCGGAATTTATAATCTCTACCTGGTAAAAGTTACCAATAAGCAATTTCTGTTTACCCTGTTCTATCAGAACTTCCGGATCTACTTCTGGGGAGTCAAATTCCGTACGGCCAATATAATAATCTCCTTCCAAACGATCGATAATTACTTTAAGGCATTGACCGACCTTTGCTGCACTCTGTTCTGCCGAAATCCCTTGCTGAATTGACATCAACTCATCCAGGCGTGCTTGTTTCACTTCCTGAGGAATTTCATCTTCATAGTGTGCAGCAGCATAAGTACCTTCTTCTTCGGAATAAGTAAAAGCTCCCATTCTATCGAAACGAGCCTTACGAACAAACTCTTTTAATTCCTCAAAATCAGCTTCCGTTTCTCCCGGATGTCCTACCATCAAAGTAGTGCGCAGATGAATACCCGGTACTTCTTTACGGAATTGCTCTATCAGATGATAGGTTTCTTCCTGAGTCACATGTCGCCGCATCTTCTCCAGCATCGGATTACTGATATGCTGAAGGGCTATATCCATATACTTGCACACATTAGGACGCTCACGCATGACCCGGAATAAATCCATAGGAAAATGTGCCGGATAAGCATAATGCAGCCGAATCCATTCCACACCAGGGACTTCAGAAATACGTTCTATTAATTCGGGGAGCATTTGCTTCTTATATAAATCCACTCCATAATATGTCAATTCCTGAGCAATAACCTGAAACTCTTTCACTCCCTTACTTACCAGATAACGAACTTCATCCAAGACCTCTTCCATCGGACGTGAGACATGTCTTCCTGTAATAATAGGAATAGCACAATATGAACACTTCCGATCACAACCTTCTGATATTTTCAGATATGCGTAGTGCTTAGGAGTGGTAAGTGTACGTTCTATATGAAGCTCTTCGTGATATGCCTTACCAAGATCCTGCAGCAACTCCGCCCAGTTAAATTTACCATAAAATTTATCTACTTGTGGAATTTCGATAGCTAATTCTTTCAGATAACGCTCCGAAAGACATCCCATTACATATAATTTTTCTAAATCCCCTTCTTCCTTTGCCTGTGCAAATTTCAAAATCATATTGATGGACTCTTCCTTTGCATCACCGATGAAACCACAAGTATTGATCACTGCAATTTCTCCCTCAGGCTTTTCCGTATCATGAGTCACATGATATCCGGCTTCTTCCAATTGCCGCATCAAATGCTCCGAGTCCACTAGGTTTTTAGAACATCCTAACGTTATAATATCAATGGTTTTCCGCTTCATGCATTCTCTCCAAACAATGAATCAACAAATTCTTTCTTACGGAACACCTGCAGATCTTCCATACCCTCACCCAGACCAATGTATTTTACCGGTATTTTGAACTGATCGGAAATGCCAATAACAACTCCCCCTTTCGCAGTGCCATCTAATTTAGTAATAGCCATCGCAGTCACTTCCGTAGCCAATGTGAACTGTTTAGCCTGCTCAAATGCATTTTGTCCGGTGGAACCGTCCAAAACCAGCAAAACTTCATTAGGAGCATCAGGAACCACTTTCTTCATTACATTCTTAATCTTAGTCAACTCGTTCATCAAGCCAACTTTATTATGAAGACGTCCGGCAGTATCAATGATTACCACATCGGCATTATTAGCAACAGCAGAATTCAAAGTATCATAAGCCACAGAAGCTGGATCAGCGCCCATTTTCTGTTTGATTACAGGTACTCCTACACGACTTCCCCAAATATCCAATTGTTCGACAGCTGCCGCACGGAAAGTATCCGCAGCACCCAGATAAACACTTTTACCAGCTTTTTTAAATTGATAAGCCAATTTACCAATAGTAGTCGTTTTACCGACTCCATTCACTCCCACTACCATAATAACGTAAGGTTTCTTCTCAATCGGAGCTTCAAAGTCATCCACATCATCTGAATTATTTTCCGTCAATAAGGCAGCGATTTCATCGCGCAAAATGGTGTTCAATTCTTGCGCATTCATATATTTCTCTAACGCAGCGCGTTTCTCTATACGTTGAATAATATTCAATGTCGTTTCCACGCCTACATCCGATGTTATCAACACCTCTTCCAGATTATCAAGCACTTCATCATCCACTTTCGACTTTCCTGCCACAGCACGGGCAATTTTTCCGAACACACTTTCCTTTGTCTTAGATAATCCTTTATCTAATGTTTCCTTTTTATCTTTTGAGAAAAAACTAAAAAATCCCATATTCTATCTATTAATACAATACATTATGCCACAAAGATATAACAAAGTAATGAAAGTACAGGGATAAAGTACAAAAAAAATCCCCTTATCGGAATACGATAAGAGGATTTTATAGTTCGCCCAGCATGGGTATATTCTAATGGGTGCAAGTCCCTAACACGCCCTGA
>ERZ826016.1149-NODE-1149-length-26586-cov-3.379669_pt1 | contig 26586 bp, 18 predicted proteins | sample MGYA00519872_ERZ826016 | MGnify/ENA primary metagenome ERZ826016 (study PRJEB31778, sample SAMEA3449218) | human gut metagenome | biome: human gut; feature: human-associated habitat; material: faeces | place: United Kingdom | collected 2010/2012 ... | reverse complement strand
TATTGGTTGGCTGGCCCGAGAAGACAAAATCTTTTTGAGGAAAAGAGAAGGAATGCTTTTTGCCAGTATCGAAAATGTCGAATTTACTTTTGGCTAAGGTGGTAGCTAACCTACATTTAAGATGGATCTCCACTTTATTATTTACACTGCTAAAAAAGTAATGAAGTGGATCAGTAGGATTTTTTATGCTCGTTTTTACTATTCCCCCTATTATTCTGTTTGATAAGAGAAGCATCTAATCTACTTTTTCTGTACCTTTGCACCCCATAAACTACTAAACACATAAATTCATGAGTGCATTGAAAGGGCATCCGAAAGGCCTTTATCTGATTTTCGCGACAAGCACGGCAGAACGTTTCAGTTACTACGGTATGCGTGCGATCTTTATTCTTTTCCTGACGCAGGCATTATTGTTTGATAAAGAAGCGGCAGCATCCATCTACGGCAGCTATACCGGACTAGTTTATTTAACCCCGTTGATTGGCGGATACATTGCCGATAAATATTGGGGAATCCGTCGCTCCGTGTTTTGGGGAGCAATGATGATGGCAGTCGGACAATTCATGATGTTTATGAGTGCCTCTACTTTAGATAATACGGAACTTGCTCACTGGATGATGTATGGCGGACTAGGCTTCCTGATCTTGGGCAATGGTTGCTTCAAACCCACTGTCTCTTCTCTGGTAGGTCAGCTCTACGAACCCGGAGACAGGCGGCTGGATGCTGCATACACCATTTTTTATATGGGAGTGAATGTAGGCTCTTTTGCTGCTCCTTTGATTTGTGGTTATCTGGGTGATACCGGTGATCCGCATGACTTTAAATGGGGATTTCTTGCGGCCGGAATCATGACACTGTTCACCGTTGTTCTTTTCGAGACTCAAAAGAATAAATATCTTTTTTCTCCTTCCGGAGAACCGATTGGTATTATCCCCGATGCTAAACGTGAAAAGAAAGAAGACAAGGCCGACCATATCTCACACCCGAAGATGGACAAACGTACCAAAGTACGTAATACCCTTGTAATCACAATTCTTACCATTGCTTTAATAGCCTTCTTTAACTATGCATTTGAAGGCGATTGGGTGAGTATCGGCATTTTTACCGCCTGCATTGTTTTCCCTGTTCTGATCCTGTTAGACGGTTCATTGACAAAAATAGAACGCAGCCGTATTTTCGTTATCTATATAGTAGCCTTCTTTGTCATCTTCTTCTGGGCAGCCTACGAACAGGCGGGAGCTTCTTTAACTCTCTTTGCGTCCGAACAGACGAATCGTGACATATTCGGTTGGGAAATGCCGGCTTCATGGTTTCAATCCTTCAATCCACTGTTTGTAGTTGTTCTGGCATATATCATGCCGGGTGTATGGGGTTTCCTGAACAAGCGAAAGATGGAACCTGCTTCTCCTACCAAACAAGCGATTGGTCTGTTACTCCTTTCTTTAGGTTATCTTTTCATCTGTTTCGGAGTGAAAGATGCTGTTCCCGGAGTGAAAGTGAGCATGATTTGGCTGACAGGACTTTACTTTATTCATACTATGGGTGAAATAGCTTTGTCGCCTATCGGACTTTCAATGGTAAATAAATTGAGTCCGCTGCGTTTCGCCTCCCTGATGATGGGAATCTGGTATCTGTCTACTGCCACAGCCAATAAATTTGCGGGAATGTTGAGCGGGCTCTATCCGGAAGCCGGAAAAGTGAAGTCAATCTTTGGTTATCAGATTGCTACCATGTATGATTTCTTTATGGTATTCGTCGTGATGTCCGGTGTTGCTTCGTTGATTCTGTTCCTTCTCTCGAAGAAATTACAGAAGATGATGCACGGGGTAGAATAAAAAATCGTATTTTTGCAAGGTTATTTTTAAATTACCGGTTATGGATACCATTCAGATAAAAGACAAATTGTTTACCGTTTCCATTAAGGAACAAGAAATTCAGAAAGAAGTGATTCGCGTAGCGAACGAAATCAACCGCGATTTGGCAGGTAAGAATCCGCTTTTTCTTAGTGTGTTGAACGGTTCGTTCATGTTTACCGCTGATTTACTGAAGCACATCACCATCCCTTGTGAAATCTCATTTGTGAAGTTGGCGTCTTATCAGGGCATCACTTCCACCGGAGTGATTAAAGAGGTAATCGGCCTGAATGAAGACATTGCCGGACGTACCATTGTGATCGTAGAAGATATCGTAGACACAGGACTGACGATGCAGCGATTGCTCGAAACATTAGGTACACGCAATCCTGAAGCTATTCATATCGCTTCTCTGTTGGTAAAACCTGAAAAGCTCAAGGTAAACCTCAACATTGAATATGTAGCGATGGAAATCCCGAACGACTTTATCGTAGGTTACGGCCTGGATTATGATGGTTTCGGACGTAATTATCCCGATATTTATACAGTAGTAGATTAATATTAAATAGGTACCAGTTTAAATGGTAAATAGTAAATCGTTAAATTGTAAATAACAAAATGTTGAACATCGTAATTTTCGGTGCTCCGGGTTCAGGAAAAGGAACACAGAGCGAACGTATCGTAGAAAAGTATGGAATCAATCACATCTCGACAGGAGATGTATTGCGTGCTGAAATCAAGAATGGCACAGAACTGGGTAAAACTGCTAAAGGTTATATCGACCAAGGTCAATTGATTCCTGATGAATTAATGATTGATATTCTGGCAAGCGTATTCGACAGCTTCAAGGATAGCAAAGGTGTAATTTTCGACGGTTTCCCAAGAACAATTGCACAAGCAGAAGCATTAAAGAAAATGTTGGCAGAAAGAGGACAGGACGTTTCTGTAATGGTTGACTTGGATGTTCCGGAAGAAGAACTGATGGTACGTCTCATTAAACGTGGCAAGGATTCCGGTCGTGCTGATGATAACGAAGAAACAATCAAGAAACGTCTGCATGTATATCATTCACAGACTGCTCCACTGATCGACTGGTACAAGAACGAAAAGAAATACCAACACATCAACGGCTTGGGTACTATGGAAGGTATCTTCGCTGAAATCTGCGAAGCAGTAGATAAATTGTAATAATACAATATTATAAATAAATAAGTCAGTAGCCGGAGTGTTCTAATTAACTGCTCTAACTACTGACTACTTTAACTCTTTAAAAAAATATGGCTGAATCGAATTTTGTTGATTACGTAAAGATATACTGTCGCTCGGGCAAGGGCGGAAGAGGCTCTACGCACATGAGGCGCGAGAAATATTGTCCTAACGGAGGTCCTGATGGGGGCGATGGTGGAAGAGGAGGTCATATCATCTTGCGCGGTAACCGTAATTACTGGACATTGCTGCACTTGAAGTATGACCGTCACGCAATGGCCGGTCATGGTGAATCGGGGAGCAAAGGACGTAGTTTCGGAAAAGACGGTGCGGATAAAATAATAGAAGTTCCCTGCGGGACGGTGGTGTATAACGCCGAAACGGGGGAATACCTTTGTGACGTGACCGAAGACGGGCAGGAAGTAATTTTGTTGAGAGGCGGTCGCGGTGGTCAGGGCAACTGGCATTTCAAGACGGCAACCCGTCAGGCGCCGCGTTTTGCGCAGCCGGGCGAGCCAATGCAGGAAATGACAGTTATCATGGAGCTGAAGCTCCTGGCAGACGTTGGTCTGGTAGGTTTTCCGAATGCGGGAAAGTCTACGCTTCTTTCCGCTATTTCGGCTGCTAAACCGAAGATTGCCGACTATCCGTTTACTACGCTCGAACCGAACTTGGGCATCGTTTCCTATCGTGACGGTAAATCATTCGTAATGGCGGATATACCGGGGATTATTGAAGGAGCGAGTCAGGGTAAGGGACTGGGATTACGTTTTTTGCGCCATATCGAACGAAACTCATTATTGCTGTTTATGGTTCCTGCGGATAGTGATGATATCCGCAAGGAATATGAAATCCTACTGAATGAGTTGAGTACTTTTAATCCCGAAATGCTGGATAAACAACGTGTGCTGGCTATCACAAAGAGCGATATGCTCGACCAGGAGCTAATGGACGAGATAGAACCGACATTGCCCGCGGGTGTTCCGCACGTGTTCATCTCTTCTGTTTCCGGTTTGGGAATCTCCGTATTGAAAGATATTCTGTGGGAGGAACTGAATAAGGAAAGCAACAAGATAGAAGACATTGTTCACCGTCCGAAAGATGTAACCCGTCTGCAACAGGAACTCAAAGACATGGGTGAAGATGAAGACATCATCTATGAATATGAGGAGGAAGCGGATGATGACGATGAGGACATTGATTACGAATACGAAGAAGAGGATTGGGAGGAAAAATGATTTCACTCACAAAAGATAAAGAGCTGAAGGGGTATAAGTCATTGACGGTATACCCCGAAGTAGCTCATTTTGTTACAACACGTCATGGAGGTGTCAGTGAGGGAACATATGGCTCATTTAATTGCTCGCCTTATACCAAGGATTCATGTATCAATGTGAATTGTAATCAGAATAAGTTATTTCAGATAACGGGACATCAAATTAAAGAATTAGTTATTCCGGAGCAAAAGCATGGTAGTGCGAGTCTGGTCGTTGACGAATCGTTCTTTAAGGAGTCATTAGAAGTGAGACGAACACTTTTGAGAGGCATTGATGCCTTGATTACCAATGTGCCGGGATATTGTGTTTGTGTTACGACTGCGGATTGTGTACCCGTGTTACTATATGACAGAAGGCTGCAAGTGGTGGCTGCCGTTCACGCCGGTTGGAAAGGCACGGTGCAGCATATTGTCAGTAGTGTAATGGAACACATGAGCCGGAATTTCGGAACCCGGGGTGCTGACGTAGTGGCCTGTATCGGTCCGAGTATTTCACTCGAATCATTTGAAGTAGGTGATGAGGTTTATGAAGCATTCAAAGAAAGTGGTTTTGATATGTCCATTATCTCTACAAAAAAGAGGAAGACAGGCAAACACCATATTGATCTGTGGGAAGCCAACCGGAGTGAATTGCTTTATGCCGGAATTCCTGCCGGGCAAATTGAAGTAGCCGGTATCTGTACCTATATTCATCAAGATGATTTTTTCTCTGCGCGTAGACTGGGGATTGACTCCGGCCGTATTTTGTCGGGAATAATGATTAGAAAGTAATAATCGGCATTTGTAATTGTTGGGATGCCGATGATTGGTTTATAACAAGTTATGTTTGAAATAAAAGTATCACAGGAGATCAAAGATGCTTGTCCGGTCTTTGCCGGAGCAGCCGTATATGCCGCAGTGAAGAATACAGCTTACTGCGAAGGACTTTGGAAGGAAATCAATGCTTTCACCGAAGAACTGACTACTACTACACAGATAGAAGACATCAAACATCAGCCTGTCATAGCTGCCACCCGCGAAGCCTACAAACGTTGTGGTAAAGATCCCGGACGTTACCGTCCGTCGGCGGAAGCTTTGCGTCGTCGCCTGATGCGCGGAATTCCTCTGTACCAGATTGATACTCTGGTAGATCTCATCAACTTAGTTTCTCTTCGGACGGGACATTCTATCGGTGGTTTTGACGCGGATAAAATACAAGGCGCATATCTTGAATTGGGTATCGGCAAAGCAGGGGAACCGTTTGAAGGTATCGGAAAGGGTGTGTTGAATATCGAAGGATTGCCCGTTTATCGTGATGCGTCGGGTGGTATCGGTACGCCTACCAGTGATAACGAACGGACTAAAATGAATCTCGGTACTACCCATATTTTAGCAATCGTCAATGGTTATAATGGAAAAAAAGGCCTGAAAGAAGCTGCTGAGATGATTCAGTCATTGCTGAACGAATATGCAGAATCAGATAGCAGCGAACTTATCTTTTTTGAATAATCAGGGGAGTATTCTGATTGAAAACGAAAAAATACATGAAAGACATTCTCATACTATTATTCGTCTTATTCTTTCCGATGATTGCGAACGCACAAGACAAACCCTCTTTTTCTTTCAGGGAGGTAAACCATATCCGTGTGGCTACTCCCGGATTGTTTGCTAAAGGTAATCATATATACCTGCATTTGGACTCGTTGAAGGAGCATGAATATGCTTTCCCTCTGCCGGGTGGTAAGGTCATTTCTGCTTATGGTACTCGTGGGGGACATTCGGGGGCAGATATCAAGACTTGTGCTAATGATACGATTCGTGCTGCTTTTGACGGGGTGGTACGGATGTCGAAACCTTATTATGCATACGGAAATTTGGTAGTAATCCGTCATGCGAACGGGCTGGAAACCATTTATAGCCATAACTGTAAGAATCTGGTTCGGAGCGGTGATGTCGTAAAAGCCGGGCAACCTATCGGTCTGACCGGTCGTACCGGTCGTGCTACCACCGAACACGTGCATTTTGAAACCCGTATCAACGGACAACACTTTAATCCGAATCTGATCTTTGACCTGAAAGAAAGGAAATTGCGGAAGGAATGTATTAAATGTAGCAAGAACGGAAGTGGAATAATTGTGAAGTCGCAGGTCGGCAATAACCGTATTGCTCAAAATAAGAAATAAAAGAATGGTAGCCGACCTATTTCAATTAAGTAAGTCCATTACTCCCAGGAGGGCGATCAGGTATTCCAGCCGGGATTTAATGTGCCGGATAGCTCTGGCTATATGAACCTCTACTGTTCGCTCGCTGATATTCAGCAATTCGGCAATCTCTTTATGACTTAGGTTTTCTTTTCTGCTCAAAATAAATATCTCCTGTTGCTTCGGTGGAAGTTCTTCAATAATCTTGTCAATATAATTGTTTAATTCTTTAGCCTGCAATTCTTCTTCTATATTGTAGGAATCAATGTTCGACTGCTCGTAAGCACTTAAAACAGACAGTTTATAGAAGTTTTCATTAAATGTTTTTTTCTGGCGGTTAAAGATAAGATTCCGGGTGACGATAAATAAAAATCCTCTGAAGTTCTCATCTTCTCTTAGAAAAGAACGCGCTTCCCATAGCTTGACAAACACTTCCTGTACTACTTCTTTAATATCTTCAGATGAATTGATATATAGTTTACTAAAATTATATACTTGTCCGCCATATACTTTATACAAGTACTCAAAAGCTTCGTGGCTGTCTGATTTTAGTAATACTATTGCTTCTTGGTCATTCATCTTATGATTTAATGAGGATTTCAAAGAGCGAAGATATGAAGAATAATTCAAAAACACATCTTTTCGAAAAAAAAATAATAAAATGCAGATTTGAGTAAGGGGTAGAAATGGGTTAGATGTATTTAATATATAATGCATGAATCCCGAATTGGCGTAAAGTTAAGGAAAATGAAAGAGCCAGTTTGAGTATATTGTATTATAAACTAGAGAATTTATTGATTTTGCAAAATCTATGTGTATGAAAAACTTTGTTTAATTTTAAATTGTAATCATGAAAGAAAGTATGTGTAGTCGATGGCATTTGAGGCTTATCGTGTTATTAATCTTATTTTTCCCTTTGACGTTGAGTGCTGCGCAAGGGAGAGTGACAGTAAAAGGACAGTCGATAACTTTGAGACAAGCCATTAAGATTATCGAATCCAGTTCTAATTTTAAGTTTTTCTTCAATCCGAGTGACCTTGATGCATTACCGAGTAAAAATCTGGATTGTGAAGGAGAAATCTCGGATGTGTTGAAAGAAGTATTTGCCGGAAGTGGTATCAGTTATGTAATTATGGGAGATGATATCATCTTGAAATTGGAAAAGAAGGCAGCAAGCACACAGCAGAAAAAAGTAGAGATTGTAGGAGGTGTAGTAGATGCGAGGTCCGGAGAATCGGTGGTAGGAGCAACTGTACGGGTAAAAGACGTGAACAGCGGAGTGATTACCGATATGGACGGAAAGTTTACGATTAAGGCCACTCCCGGAGATGTGCTTGTCATTTCATATATCGGATATGAAACCAAGGAAGTGAAAGTGGTCAACGGCAAGGTACTTCTTGTAGAACTTGTGGAAGATGCAAAGCAGTTGGAAGAAGTGGTGGTCACTGCTTATGGCAGCGGACAAAAAAAGGCTAGTATGGTAGGTTCCGTACAGGCAATCCGCCCGGCGGAACTACAGGTTCCTTCGGCTTCTCTTTCCAATTCTTTTGCCGGACGATTGGCTGGTGTTATTGCTGTTCAGCGTACCGGACAACCGGGAGCGGATGGATCGGATTTTTATATTCGCGGTATTTCTACAATGAACGGAGCAACCAATCCGCTGATTATATTGGACGGAGTGGAAATATCCTCCGGTGATTTGGATAATCTTGACCCGGAAATCATTGATGGCTTCTCTATTTTGAAAGACGCTACTGCTACGGCAATGTACGGTACCCGTGGGGCTAATGGCGTTATGATTATTACCACTAAATCCGGTCGTAATATTGATAAGCCGATTATCAATTTCCGTGTGGAAGGACAGATCACAAGTCCGACAAGTAAGCCGAAGTTTGTCGACGGAGCCACTTACATGGATTTGTTCAATGAATCTTTGTTGAACGGCGGCTCTACCGAATCTCCCTATTCGGCAGAAGAAATTGCCGGAACGCGTGCTGGATTAAATCCGTATGCTTATCCGAATGTCAACTGGTATGACGAGCTTTTTAAGAATCAGGCATTTAACCAGAATTTCAATATTAATATCCGGGGAGGCGGCAAACGAGTGGATTATTTCTCAAGTGTCACGGTCAATCACGAGACAGGTATGATTAAGAATCGTTCCAAAGACTTTTTCTCCTATAATAATAACATTAATGTGATGCGTTATTCATTTCAGAATAACATTAATGCATATTTGGGTAAGGATTCACGTCTTTCTTTGCGTTTGAATGTGCAGCTGAGAAAAACGAAGCAACCCAACATCAGTATGAACGATCTGTTTGCGGGAGCTATCAATACAAGTCCGGTGGAAGCTCCAGTCTATTTCCCTGACGACGGTGTTACTACACATATCAAGTGGGGTGTGAATGACCGCTTGAAACCGGGACAGCAACAGAATCCGGTGGCACAGCTTGCATCCGGCTATCAGGATAATTTCCGGAGCACGGTAGTGGCGGCATTGGAGTTTGAGCAGAAACTGAATTTTATTACCGAGGGACTTAGATTTAAGGCATTGGCCTCTTTCAAGAACTGGTCAAGTACTACTAACAGTGCTTCCGCAGGTTGGAACAAATACCATTTACAGGATTTCTCGGTAGATGATAATGGAGTGTATTCTTTTGTCACCAGACTTCAGAATGAAAGCGGTGGAGAAGTATCTACGGACTTGAAACCGGGTGTTGCCAACTCGGGCGACCGCCGATTCTATTTCCAGGCTATCATGGACTACAACCGTACATTTGGAAAGCATGATGTGAATGCCATGTTTATCTATAATCAGGATGAACTGGTGACTCAATTATTCAGTGGCGACTTGATTGCTGCACTTCCCAAACGTAAACAAGGTGTTGCTGCCCGTCTTTCGTATGCTTACGACGGGAAATATCTGGCGGAAGTGAATATGGGTTACAATGGTTCCGAGAATTTTGCCAAAGGACACCGTTGGGGATTCTTCCCTTCTATTGCAGTGGGATATAACATCAGTGAGGAAGCGTTCTTTGAACCTTTGAAGAATGTTTTCTCTAACATGAAGATTCGTGCTTCGTGGGGGCTTGTTGGTAATGACAATATTGGTGGGGCACGTTTTGTGTATATGCCGACAATCAACCTGACAGGTACCGGATATACTACCGGGCTGGACGGTGATATAACTTATAAAGGTCCTGTATATTCCCGTTATGGTAATCCGGAGGTTACTTGGGAAGTGGGTAAGAAAGTCAATGTAGGTTTGGATTTGCAGTTGTTTAACTCATTGAACCTGACAATGGACTATTTCCACGAAACCCGTACTGATATATTTCAGGAGAGAGGTACGATTCCTCAATATCTGGGAACAGCAGGAACAAAGGTGTTCGGAAACTTGGCAGCCATGAAGAATCAAGGCTTCGACTTTGCGGCAGATTTCAATAAGAAAATAGGTAAGGACTGGTTTATCAGTTTCAAAGGGACATTTACGTATGCTCATAATGAGATTACAAAATACGATGAATCTCCGAAATATGCTTTCCAGTCAAAAGTAGGGCAGAGTGCAAATATTCCTAGTATTATGATTTCCGACGGTCTTTTCAAAGATCCGGATGATGTGAAAAACTCTAACCAGCAGATCGGAGGAAATCTTAGTGCCGGTGATATCAAGTATGTGAATATCTCCAAACTTTATGGTTATGATGATGATATCGTGGATATTTCTGACTGGGTATGGGCGAAGAATCCTACCGTTCCGGAGATTGTATATGGTTTCGGCCCTTCTATACGCTGGAAGAATCTTGATTTCTCTTTCTTCTTCCAGGGAGTTGCAAAGGTTTCATTGGTTATGAGTGATTTTCATCCGTTCGGAGACAACAGTTTGCGTAATGTCCTGACTTGGATTGCTGACGATCGCTGGTCTCCCGACAATCAGAATATCAACGCCACTTATCCTCGTCTGACCAGGGACACGAGTGTAAACAACACTCAACGCTCTGACTATTGGCTGCGCAACGCTGCATTTATCAAGTTGAAGAACGCAGAAATAGGTTATACATACAAGAATATGCGTTTCTATGTCAGTGGCATGAACCTGGCGACTTTCTCGCCATTCAAGCACTGGGACCCGGAACAAGGAGGAGGTAATGGTTTGAAATATCCTACGCAACGTGTTTTCAACTTTGGTTTTCAGATGACTATTAATAATAACCGCTAATTTGAATAAAATGAAAAAGATATATAATATTTTGTTATCGTTCGTATTTGCCGGCTGTCTCTTGGGCTCATGTGATTATCTGGATATTGTGCCGAATGAAACAGCCAATGAAGAAGATGCATTTGCTTCGGAACAAGCTGCATTGAACTATCTGTATTCCTGTTATTCCTTTATGCCTGCTTATCAGAATTCGCATACTTTTATCGGATATGCAGGAGATGAAATAGTAAGCTGTTTCAACGGAGAACCTATTAAACTATATTTTCAGGGAGGATATACTTCAGGAAATATCGGCAATGTGGATGCGACATACAGTAATATGTATAAAGGTATACGGCAATGTTATCTGTTGAAGAAGAATATTGCGTCCGTTCCGGGATTGAGTGATGATAAGATTAATGATTTCGCCAATCAGGCGGATTTTCTGATTGCTTATTATCATTCGGTATTGATGCAGCATTATGGTCCTATCATCTTGGTAAAAGAATTACCGGATATGAATACACCTTATGACAAGATGGCAGCCCGTTCTCCTTATGACGAATGTGTGGACTGGGTATCAGAACAATTTAGAATCGTATCGGAGAAATTGCCTACGGAACGTATGGGATCTTCTTACGGACTGGCAACTAGTGTAGCTGCCAAAGCGCTGAGGGCCCGATTGTTGCTTTATGCTGCTTCTCCTCTATTCAATGGAAACTCGGAATATTACAGTGACTTTGCCAACAATGACGGCACCTTATTGATGTCTCAAACATATAGTAAAGAGAAATATAAAGTAGCTGCCGATGCAGCTTTGGAAGCAATAAACTTTGCAGAAGATCACGGATACAGATTATATTACGTTGGCGATGATGCCATTGGTACAGCCACCTATCCGTATCCGAAAGATCCTATCCAAAGACAGTTGCGTCTTACATACCTGGACAAGAACGGAACTAAGGAGGTACTTTGGGCAAATACCCGCTTGGAAGAAATGTATAGCATACAGAATAAATCCATTCCTTATCTTTCTTTTGGAGGAGGATATGGTCCGTCTCTGACAATGGTAGAACGATTCTATACCGAAAATGGTCTTCCGATTGACCAAGACCCGACGTATGACTATGAAAATCGTTTTCAGACTACTATTCTGGATGATGATACACGCGGAGAGGGAATAACTTTGAAATTGAACGATCATCGTGAGCCGCGTTTCTATGCCTGGATATCTTTCCATAATGGCTTTTACGAATGTCAGACGGAGAATGTAGTAGCCGACGGTACCAAAGGTATTACTTATCAGGATAAAATGGACCGTTCCGACCGTAAACAACGCAAAAGATGGTTGACACAGTACAAGAAGGAAGACAACAGTGGCAAAATGAACAGAGGAAATAACTACTCTCCAACCGGTTATCTGAATAAGAAAGGGGTTCATCCGGGATCGGCTGCCCGTAAGTCGGACAACGTGCCTTCCTTGAGATATCCGTTGCCTATCATTCGTTTGGGTGAGTTGTATCTGGATTATGCAGAAGCTTGTGTCGGATATGGTGATGCTAGTTATGTGGCTGAAGGCATGAAGAAATTGAACGTAATCCGTGAGCGTGCCGGCATTGACCCTGTACTGACTGCCTGGGCGAAGGCAAAGGAGCCGTTGACAGATTATTCTTCCGTAGGCCCCGATGGTCGTTTGATGCAGATTGTACGTCAGGAACGTATGATTGAACTTTATATGGAGACTCATAATTTCTGGGATCTTCGTCGCTGGAAGTTGGGGGAAAAATACTTTGGTGTATATCCGAGAGGATTAAATGTGGAAGCTACCAAAGATGAGGACTTCTTCAAGGATACACAAATGACAAGTCACATTCGTGAATTCCGTACTCCGGCGAATTATTTGATGCCTATTCCGGTAGATCAGGTAAGTAATAACCCGCAAATGGTGCAGAATCCGGGCTATTAACGGTAAGATGAAGGCAGAATCTGTTTTGAAGTTTTTTGAAACAGATTCTGTTTCTATTATTTGCTAAGTGTCTTATTTTATGGATATTTATTTTTATCTTTGCTGCACGTTTTTCCATAAATTATGATACAGAAAATTAAAAATGTTCCTTTTCAGTAAGGGGAACTTAATTAATGAATGTATTTATTACATAACGAACTTAATTTTATAGTGATGAACAACAAACACTGCATTTTTTTGTCAGGGGTAGCCGCCTTGGTAACATTGCCCTCCTTTGCTCAGAGTAAAGGGGCGTCTGAGAAGCCTATGAATATTTTGTATATAATGAGTGACGACCACTCATTTCAGACTATCAGTGCCTACGATCACCGTTTTATAGAGACACCCAATATCGACCGTATCGGCAATGAAGGAGTTGTCTTTACCAATAGTTTTGTGGCAAACTCTATAAGCGGGCCCAGCCGTGCGTGTATGTTGACGGGAAAACATAGCCATAAGAATGGTTTTATAGATAATGCGCACCGGTTTGACGGAAGCCAGCAGACCTTCCCTAAGCTGTTGCAGAAGGCAGGTTATCAGACTGCTATTGTTGGTAAATGGCATCTCACCTCTAATCCCACGGGATTCGATTATTGGAATATTCTGATTGGTCAGGGTGATTATTACAATCCTTATTTTATAGATAATGGTAAGAAAGTGCAGATAGAAGGGTATGCCACCAATATCACTACGGACTTGGCGCTGGAATGGCTGGAGAACAAACGGGAGAAAGAAAAACCGTTCTGTCTGTTGTTGCATCATAAAGCCCCGCACCGTACATGGATGCCCGACACTTGTGACTTGGGAGCGTTTGATAAGGTGAAGTTTCCATTGCCGGAAAATTTCTATGATAAATATGAAGGCCGTATAGCTGCTTCCGAACAGGAGATGAACATATTCAAGGATATGGACCTTGTCTATGACCTGAAAATGGCGGATAAAGAAAATGAGATTCATACAAAAACTGGATTGGAAGGTTATGGACGCGCTATGTATAAGCGTATGAATCCGCAACAAAAAGCTGCCTGGGATGCTTATTATGACCCTATTATCAAAGATTTTAAAGCCCGGAAACTGGAAGGCAAGGAACTAGCGGAGTGGAAGTATCAACGTTATATGCATGATTATTTGAGTGTGATTCGTTCGGTCGACCGCAATATCGGACGGGTGTTGAAGTATCTCGAAGAAAAAGGGCTTCTGGAAAATACATTGGTGGTTTATACTTCCGACCAGGGATTCTATATGGGAGAACACGGTTGGTTTGACAAACGCTTTATGTACGAGGAGTCATTCCGTACTCCGTTGTTAGCCCGTTTTCCTCATGGCAAGAAAGGAAAAGTGTCGCAAATGGTTCAGAATATAGACTATGCACCTACCTTTTTGGAACTGGCGGGAGTAGATATTCCGGAAGATATTCAGGGAGTATCTTTGTTGCCTTTGCTGAAAGGAGAACGTCCTAAGGACTGGCGTAAGTCCCTTTACTATCATTTCTATGAATATCCGGCGGAACATGCGGTGAAACGTCATTATGGTGTGCGTACCGAACGCTATAAGCTGATACATTTTTATAATGATATTGATGCGTGGGAGCTGTATGACCTGAAAAAAGATCCGCGTGAAATGCATAATTTGTTTGGGAAGCCCGGTTATGAAAAGATAACTGAAAAACTGAAAGGGGAATTGGTAAAGCTTCAGACTCAGTATGACGATCCTATTGAATCTCAATTAAAAAAATAAAGTATTATGAATGCCAAGGAATTTGTACAAATAGTAAAGAAGATGTTTTCTAAAGGACTGACTCCGGAGGAAAAAATAAAATTAGCGGATGAAGGACCGGTGTGCCGTTTATTACTAAGACAGTGGGATAAATTCTTTGGCACTTCTATTGAAAACAAAAAAATTGAGGAGGAGATATGGACCAACATTACGGATGTATGTTGGAATCACAAACCTGCAAAGAAAAAATTGTCAGGCTATAATCGGGGTTTTAGGATTCTGGCTGCCGCCGCTTGTCTTTTGCTGGTCGTAGGTACGTGGTATCTGATTACTTCAAGAGCTTCTTTAGAGACAATAGTCCTGGGACCGGCCGATACGCGCATGACGTATGTCCTTCCGGATAGTTCGGTGGTATGGCTCGCTGTGGGAAGTACGCTTTCATATCAGGACGATTTTTTGAAAGAGCGCAAAGTGGTCTTAGAGGGAGAAACGTCTTTTGAGGTGAAAAAGATGACAGGAGGCAGTCCTTTCAGGGTTTATTTCAAAGATGCGCTTGTGGAAGTCAAAGGGACGGAATTTAATATAAAGTCTGATGATGAAGTAGCGGAGGTGACTCTCTTTACCGGAAAAATAGATTTTCAGGTGACGGGGCAAGAGGCCATAGAGGTGAAGCCTGCTCAACGCATCACTTACTATATTGATTCAAAGACGATTGAAACCGAGACGTTGGATATTGAAGGATATGACTGGAGAAAAGAAGAGTATAACTTTACGGATAAGCCGCTTGGTGAACTGATAAACTTAATCAATAAGAAGTATCATACGAAAGTGTGTTTCGAGAATAAAAAGAATAGGGATAATCTGTTTACGGGAACTATTCGTAAAGATGAAGAATTAGCGAAGGTATTGCGGAAAATCTCTATCAGTTTTGGATTAAATACAAGGCAGGAGAAGGATACGATTATTCTTTATTGAGTATCCATAAAATAATACTGGTAAGAAAGCAGTTACATTTGTCATAACTGGATTATAAAAAGGCTGTCCCGGAATGAAACACGGGACAGCCTTTTCTGTATCAATATCCGTCCTATTGGCGGTAGACTTTCAGATTGGTAATCTGACTTTTGAAGTTACCTGTTTCCTGTAATGGGAAAACTAATGTACGAACGTAATTCATGGAATCTTTTCCACCATTATAAAAGCGTTTCTGTATATTTAGTTCTTCTACGATTTTTCCATTTATATGCAGGCGGGTGACGCGGTTGTCTCCGCTAATACCTACTGTTGCATGTTCGCCGGGCATGATACGGTAGTTGAAAGTGTTGAGATAGCCGTCGCGTGCAAAGCCCAACATTCCACTTATCGGATCAGATAAATAGAATACGGCGTCAGGAGAACGGAACAGTTCTGTACCTTTTGCTTCATCAGCTCCTTTTATATCAAAAGATACCAGATAATTATACCCGATTTCCCGATAGGGAAGAGTACGGTTGGGGGTAACAGCTGCCTGTTCGTAAACCAGGCCGGGAGCTTTTCCGATTCTTCCGAGTTGATTCACACCCGGAGCTTCGCTTAGTAAATTGCGTTGTTCATTGAAACTGTCATAGGGAGTTGTGACTTGTTTGCCTGTCCACATTTTAACGGCTAGTGTCTGCAAGGCCGGGTAAACCCGGTGATGAATATCCTTATTGGAAATGCCGTTACCCACATGGTCGTTCCATACAGCAAACATTCCTCCTAAAATATTCGGGTCCTTTTCTTCAAACACGGCTTTGCCTATCTGTGCAGGAGTCCATTTCTCGTATAGTGATTTGGTATTCAGATAATCATAATAATATCCTGCCTGGGGGACTATGTAGACCAGTCCGTCCGGGATACTGATTAAATGGTATCCTTGCTTTATCATTTCTTTCGGGTCAGCATAACCGTTATACCATGCATTCATGATGACATTTTCCGATTTGACGGGAGTATCTCCTTTGGCGTGTGTCAGTGCACCCCATACGCAGGCTTGCTTGCCGAAGCTTTCTATATAACGGATATAGTGATCGGTGAAGGCGCGGAATTTCTCCACAACTTCCTTTTTGGCGTTTGAATATTCGTCGGTGCCCACATGGACTTTGTTGCCCCGGAATACAGGTTCTTCTCCTTCCAGATATTCTTTGAAAAGAGCGTCGAAGAAAGTATAAACCTCGGGATTAAATAAATCCAAATGATCCATGCCATATTCTTTACTTCCCAATTCCGGTTTATAATGACTGAAAGCCAAGGAGTGGGCGGGGATATCAATCTCCGGAATGATCTCTACATAGCTTTGTTCAGCCAATTTTTGCAGGTCGACGAATTCTTTTTTCGTATAATGTCCGTCCCGTGCCGTCAGTCCCGGATAAGTATCACATTCCAGGCGGAAGGCGGCATACGTTTTTGACCAGTCATGTTCGAAGTATTGTTTGAAGCCGTTATCGTTCAGGTGGATTTGCAAAGTGTTCATCTTGTAGTAAGACATAGTCTTTACATAATCCTGTAAGTATGAAAGCGGGATGAACTTACGGCCGCAGTCTATCATAAAGCCGCGAAGCGGATAGTCTGGGTAATCTCTCAGGGTTCCTTTCGGGAGCTGATGATTTTCTGACTGTTCGGCAATCTGAAGTAAGGTACGTGTACCCCAATATACACCGATATTTTCGGGGGCGGATAAAGCAACCCGGTCTGTGACGCGGATCGTATATCCTTCTTTTCCTAATTTCTTGTCGGCGCGGAGGGAAAAGATAAAGTCGCCGGCAGCTCCTTTCCCTTGCACTACTTCGAGCGAACGTCCGAACATTGTTTGATAGTCTTGGGCAAAGATTCGTGCGATGCGTTCAAGCTCCGGATTGTTGGCGGCATACACGATTTTTGTAGCCTCGGTGGGAACAAAAGCTCCGTCACTGCCTTTCCATTCTTTCAGTTCGGGGATAACAAAAGGTTTGGGATTTACGGAAGCATTGGCTCCGGTGGAAATAATAAGACATAAAGCTATTAGCCAGTAGAAACGATTGATATATTCCATGCTGTATTATATATAAAGTTAGTAAAGTATAAAACGTCATAAATGTAAGACAAATAATGGAATATACCACTACCAATTATGAATCTTTAAGTTCAAAGTTAAATGTAGTATGCAATCCGGTTCTCATTTTATTGGCCGATGAGTTGTTAATAGTTCCTTTTTAAGAACTTTTCAATATGTAATTGTTCTTTTTTATTCTAAAATCTATGTTATCTGTCTCCCGGAAATTTGTATAACTAGATTGATTTGTATTTCTTTGTATAATAATATACTAACCCCCCTTTTTAATTACTTATGAAAAATAGAAAGATTTATTTAATGGGAGCCTGTTTGTTGTGTGGACTCACTTCAATTGCACAAAATGTAAGTTTACAGCCGCCCCCACAGCAACTCAATGAACAAGGTAAAACACTCAGTCTTCCTGCTATCTACCGGATAGAAGGTGAAAAAGAAGCAAACCCGCATGCGGTGAAAGCGTTGCAAGGTATCCTTACCGGCAAGCAAAGTACCAAGGAAGGAATCCGTATTTATATTGGTGAGAAGGGAGACAAAAGTGTACGTAAGTATAACAAGTTGATTCCCAACCATGAGGAAGGTTATTATCTGGCTGTCAATGATAAAGAAATCATATTGGCCGGCAATGATGAACGGGGCACTTATTATGCTATTCAGACATTCGCCCAATTGCTGAAAGAAGGAAAATTGCCGGAAGTGGAAATCAAAGATTATCCTTCTGTCCGTTATCGCGGTGTAGTGGAGGGCTTCTACGGAACTCCCTGGAGCCATCAGGCACGTCTTCGCCAACTGAAGTTTTATGGTGAGAATAAGATGAATACCTATATCTACGGTCCTAAAGACGATCCGTATCACAGCGCTCCCAACTGGCGTTTGCCTTATCCGGAAAAGGAAGCAGCCCAATTGCAGGAGCTTGTGAAAGTAGCCAATGAAAATGAAGTTGATTTTGTATGGGCTATTCACCCGGGACAGGATATCAAATGGAACCAGGAAGACCGTGATTTATTGCTCTCAAAGTTTGAGAAGATGTATCAGCTCGGTGTCCGTTCCTTCGCGGTGTTCTTTGATGACATCTCGGGCGAAGGTACCAATCCTCAGAAGCAAGCTGAATTATTGAACTATATTGATGAGGCGTTTGTAAAGGCAAAGCCGGATGTAACTCCGCTTATCATGTGTCCTACGGAGTATAATAAAAGCTGGTCGAACCCCAAAGGCAATTATCTGACTACATTAGGTGAGAAACTGAATCCTTCTGTCCAGATTATGTGGACAGGTGATCGTGTGATTTCCGATATTACCCGCGACGGCATTTCCTGGATTAACGAACGCATTAAACGTCCCGCCTACATTTGGTGGAATTTTCCGGTATCCGATTATGTACGCGACCATTTACTGCTCGGACCTGTTTATGGCAACGACACCACAATAGCGAAGGAAATGTCCGGTTTTGTGACCAATCCTATGGAGCACGCCGAAGCCTCTAAGATTGCTATTTACAGTGTTGCAAGCTATGCATGGAATCCTACTAAATATGATACTTGGAAAACGTGGAAAGACGCTATCCGTACCATTCTTCCGGGGGCTGCGGACGAATTGGAATGTTTTGCCATGCACAATTCCGACTTAGGTCCCAACGGACACGGTTATCGCCGCGAAGAGTCTATGAATATTCAACCCGTTGCCAAACGTTTCCTTAGCAGTTATGTTGAGAGTGGAAAATATGAAAAAGTTGATTTTGACCTCTTGTGGGATACATTTGAACAGATGAAGGAAGCTGGCGATATCCTATTGGTGAATACAGAAAACGAGCCGTTGATTGTAGAAATAACTCCGTGGCTTCATCAATTCAATCTGCTGGCCGAAACCGGAGAAGAAGTACTGAAAATGGTCAAAAATGATTCGAAGTCTTTTTTCTTACGGAGATATAATCATGTGAAAGCTTTGCAGCAACGAATGTTTTATACCGACCAGAATTATAATCAGAATCCTTATCAACCGGGAGTGAAGACAGCCTCCAAAGTTATAAAGCCTTTGATTGACCAGATATTTGCGACTGCCGTAAAACGATATAATCAGAAGTATGGAGCCGATTTGGATGCCACAACAGATTATATGCCACATAAGCTTATCAGTAATGTGGAGCAAATAAAGAATTTGCCATTACAAATAAAGGCGAACCGCATACTTATCTCTCCGATGAACGAAGTCGTGAAATGGCCGGCAGGAAACTTCATAGAAATAGAATTGGATAATATCTATCCGGCAGAAAGTATAGATATTAATTTCGGAAAGAAGGAACCTTGTACATGGGGACGTTTTGAAATCTCCGCGGACGGTAAAGAATGGAAAACGATCGACTTGAAGCAGAAAGATGCCCGACTGACGGCCGGATTGCAAAAAGCCCCGGTGAAATTCGTTCGATTTACAAATGCGGGTAGTGATGAACAACAAGTATATTTACGCCAATTTGTGCTGTCGATAGAGAAAAAGTAGTCCTCGCCTACCAGAAGGGAAATGAGGTTCTTCTTCAAATTTGGTGGTAAACTTACTTAGGAAAATAATAATTTGATAGTCGATAGTATTCTCCATTCTCCTCCTTTGGGAAGGAGGAGTCCCCGTAGGGGGAGGTGGTAGGTGAATGCGTAAGTCTGTTATTATCAGCATTGTGTATCCACCTACCACCCCGGCTTTCAGCCACCCCTCCTTCCCCGAAGGAGGGGAATGGAGATACCACCGACTGGTTAAATTACCACCAAATTTGGCGAAGAACCGGAAATGAGAAAAGCATTTCTCATATTCTCATTGTTTTTAGATAATTTGTTATTAATCAATATAAAAAAGTATGAGAAATACCTTATTGAAAAAGTATTTCTCATACTTTTTTAACCTAAAACCGATAAAAAACAGTCATTTCTCATACTTCCCTTGTAGTTCCTCATCAGAATCAAGCTTTACTTCAGTTAGTTTCAAGGCTTTGAAACTAAAGTTTCCATATAGGGAAACTATTTGTTTCGCGCCTTGAAACTAAAGTTTCACCGCCTTGAAACTATTGTTCCAAAGGCTTGAAACTAAAAGTTTCGAGGCAGTTATCCTTTCTTCGATTTACGATATTCCCGTGGTGACATTCCCATGATCTTGCTGAATAAGCGGGAGAAATAATAAGTATCTTCTATACCTATCTTATAGCATATCTGATTAATTTTCATATCCGTGGTGTCGAGTAAAAAACAGGCATGCTGTATTTTTAATAAATTGAAGTAGGTTACCGGGCCATGTCCTGTTTTCTTCTTGAACAGCATGGAGAAGTGAGAAGGAGAATACCCGATCTGGTCGGCTATATCTTGCAGGCTGAGGTGTTTCTCCATATTTTCTTTCATATAATGAATTGCCAGTTCGCTTATATTTTCATCTTCTGTTGAGTCATTATGTGTGGCAGCGTTGCGGAATTGCTGTATATAGCGTAGTGTTCCTAAATAAAAATGGAACATGGAGAACGCATAACGCAGGTTTTCATTGCTGTAACCATTCTTCAGAGTATTGAATATCTCCTCGAACAAGTTGATTCGTGTACTGATACGTGAATGTGATTCGGGCTGGATATCCATTGGACGGCTTGCTTCCTGAGCGTAAAAAGGAGCAAGGATACCTTTGAAGTGTATCCAGTAAATAGTCCATGGAGAAGATTTATTAGAAGCATAGGCATGAGGAACTCCCGCAGGAAGGATAAAATATTGATTGGCGGAAACGGTATATTCCTGTTCACCTATCCGATACCAACCGGCCCCGTCGATACAATAAATGAATACATATTGATTGATCGGTTCTTTTCGTTCCCGGAAGTGATGTTTGGCCTTCGGATAATATCCTATATCCGTGATATGGAGCATGGAGGTCAGAGGATCTTCCTCCAGTTTGTCAACAATCATTCGGGGAAGCACTAAAGCCCTTTCTCCGGTAAATCCATTTTTTAACTTTACCATAATATCATAGTATGTGATTCAACTGTTTTATGCAAAGATATAGTAATGTATACTATTTATCAAATATAAGGCAAAAAAATAAGATTATCTATCTTTATAAAATGAAATTCTATTTTTTGTCCACTCAACCGGTTCTATCTTTGCAATATCAATTAATCAATCTTCTAATGGTATGAAAAGTTATAATATGAAACCTTTCTTATTAATAGTATTATTGGGAATTTCCAGTATTTCTGCCGCCCAAAATCTGTTGGATTTGAGTGGAAATTGGGAATTGGCTTTAGATAGTACAGATGTAGGGGAGAAAGAGGAATGGTATCTGAAATCTTTCTCCGATAATATAAGTTTGCCTGGAACCACAGATTTGGCCCGGAAAGGGACTTCCAACAGGCTCGTTCCCAAACTGGAAAAACCGCAGTTGCTTCGTCTGACCCGTAAGAACGCTTATGTAGGGGTCGCATGGTATAAGCGTGAGATTAATATTCCCAAAAGTATGGCAGGACAGCCGTTGGAGTTCTCTTTTGAAAGAGTCCTGTGGCAGAGCCGTTTATGGATTGACGGAGAAGAAGTGGCGGGTGCACAGGAAAGCTTGATCGCTCCTCATCGGTTTGTCATGCCGAAAGGTCTGTCGGCAGGTAAACATATAATAGCTTTACGTATTGACAATAGAAAGCGATATGATATTTCTGCAAACAACCTGGCACATGCTTATACCAATGACACTCAGATTATGTGGAATGGAGTGTTGGGTAAGATGAAACTGACTGCCCGGCAGAAAGTCAGTATTCAGCATGTGAATGTTTATCCTGATGTCAGAAATGGGAAGATACGGGTGGCGGTTACTTTGGAGAATAGCGGGCATAAACCGGAGAAAGTGAAACTAGCCTTGCAGGTCGGACAACCTGAAGGTGGACAGAAGTTTGTAGAAAAAGAATTTCAGATTACTTTGCAAGAGGGCAGGCAGAAGCTCGAATATGATTATTCGCTGGGTACAGATATGAAGAAATGGGATGAATTTACTCCTGAATTATATAATTTGTCTGTAGTTTGCCGGTTTGACAGGAAGAAAACTGAACGGAAAGATGTTTCTTTCGGGATGCGCGAGATAGATAATGGTCAAGGCATCCTGACGGTCAACGGTAATAGAATTTTCCTGCGCGGAACATTAGAGTGTTGTATTTTTCCTCTGACAGGTACTCCGCCGATGACGGAAGAAGGTTGGATGAAAGTCTTTGCCACAGCCAAGGAGTGGGGGCTGAACCATTTGAGGTTTCATTCCTGGTGCCCTCCGGAAGCGGCATTTTGCGTTGCGGATAAGTTAGGTTTCTATTTACAGGTGGAACTGCCGAACTGGTCTTATACTATCGGCAAGGATGAGGCAATGACCCAATTTCTTTATAACGAATTTGACCGGATTATCGAAGCGTATGGAAATCACCCGTCATTCTGCATGATGAGTGTTGGTAATGAACTCCAGTATGATTTTAAACTGTTGAATGACATGGTCAGATATATGAAAGGGAAAGATAGCAGGCGTTTATATACAACTTCGACTTTTACTTTCGAAAAAGGACATGGAGCGAAACCGGAGCCGGAAGATGACTTTTTTGTCACGCAATGGACAGATAAAGGCTGGGTGAGGGGACAAGGTATTTTCGATCAGGAACCACCTTGTTTCTATAAAGATTACAGTGCCGCCATGCAGGACATGAATGTCCCTCTTATCTCTCATGAGATTGGGCAGTATGCCGTATTTCCGAATCTAAAAGAAATAGAGAAATACACAGGAGTACTGGAACCTCTGAATTTTAAGGCTGTCAAACAGGATTTACAGAAGAAAGGATTATATTCGAAAGCGGAGGATTTTCTGGAAGCATCGGGAAAATTGGCGGTCTTGTTATATAAGGAGGAGATAGAAAGAGCGATGAAAACAAAGCAGTTCAGCGGTTTTCAGTTGTTGGATTTGCATGATTTCCCGGGACAGGGAACTGCACTGGTCGGACTTTTGGATGCTTTCTGGGATTCGAAAGGATTGATTGAGGCTTCTGCTTTCAGGCAGTTTTGTGCGCCTGTTGTTCCGTTGGCTCGTTTTGCTAAAGCGGTTTATTCCGGTGATGAGATGTTCTCTGCATCAATTGAAGTTGTCAACTATTCGAATGCGGCTATTGATAATAAACAGATAATGTGGCAGCTGGCTGATGAGGCGGGAACGCAAATCTCGAACGGCAGACTGAATGTGGAAAGTATATCCAAAGGAACAGTGACACAATGTGGAGATATCCGTGCAGAACTTAAAAGTGTACGGAAGGCTTCAAAGTTGTATCTCACGGTATCTGTAGAAGGAACTGAATGGAAAAATACGTGGCCTGTTTGGGTATATCCTCGTATCGAATCATTGAATGTCGGAGATGTCCTGCTGACTCAAGATGTAGAAGAAGCTTTGGCTGCGTTGAATCAAGGAAGAAAAGTTTTGTTTTCTCCGAAAATGAGTTATCTGAAAGGATTGGAAGGGAAGTTTCTTCCGGTCTTCTGGAGTCCTGTCCATTTCCCCAGACAGGCAGGAACAATGGGACTTCTGTGCAATACTCAACATGCGGCTTTGCGGCACTTCCCTACAGAAATGCATAGCAACTGGCAATGGTGGAATCTGGTGAAGAGGTCGAAAGTACTGGTTGTCGATTCGTTACCGCCGGTTGAACCGATTGTGGAATCTATTGACAATTTTACAAATAACAGAAAGTTGGTATCTGTCTTTGAAACAAAATGTGGAAAGGGAAAACTGATAATGAGTGCTATGGATATTCTTTCCGAGGGAAGCGACAAGCCTGAAATACAACAGATGCTTTACAGCCTGGTTACGTATATGAATTCTGAAAGTTTTGCTCCCCGGACGATGCTTGGCGAAGAGGATATCAGAAGCCTGATACTAAAGAATGAAGGTAAAGTGATAGAAACAAAAGCGACATCTATTTATAGGGGCTTGGACTAGAAAAAAGGAGTACCGGGTGTTCGGTCGAAAGTCTAAAAAACAAGTTTGCAAAATCAATTAATCAATCAATCTTTTAATGGTATGAGAAGTTATAATAAAAAGTTTGTCTATTTTATCTGTTTAGTCTCCGCAATGGGCGGACTTCTATTCGGCTATGACTGGGTAGTGATAGGGGGAGCGAAACCTTTCTACGAACTCTATTTCGATATAGCCGATGTGCCTGCCATGCAGGGACTTGCCATGAGCGTGGCTTTACTCGGCTGTCTGATTGGCGCTATGGTGGCAGGGATGATGGCAGACCGTTATGGGCGTAAACCTCTCCTGATAATTTCTGCTTTCATATTCTTGTCTTCTGCCTATGCTACCGGGGCATTTTCAGTATTTAGCTGGTTCCTGGCCGCCCGCTTTCTGGGAGGTATCGGCATCGGAATCGCTTCGGGACTTTCTCCTATGTATATTGCCGAAGTAGCTCCTGCCTCAATCAGGGGAAAGCTCGTCTCGCTAAACCAATTGACAATTGTGCTCGGTATTCTTGGCGCTCAAATCACAAACTGGCTGATTGCGGAGCCTATTCCTGCAGACTTCTCTCTCGCGGATATCTGCGCTTCGTGGAATGGCCAAATGGGATGGCGATGGATGTTTTGGGCGGCTGCCTTCCCTGCTGCGATATTCTTGTTGCTGGCATGTTTCATTCCCGAAAGTCCCCGTTGGCTGGCGATGAAAGGAAAAGAAGGGAAGGCATGGAATGTACTCAGCAAAATAGGCGGTGACGACTATGCCGGTCAGGAACTTCGTCTGGTGGAAGAAACCGGTTCTTCGAAGTCAGAAGGAGGATTGCGGTTGTTGTTTAGCCGTCCGTTCCGTAAAGTGCTTGTTTTAGGTATTATCGTAGCTGTGTTCCAGCAATGGTGCGGTACGAATGTTATCTTCAATTATGCGCAGGAGATATTTCAGTCCGCAGGATATTCATTGGGAGATGTTCTCTTTAATATTGTGGTGACAGGTGTGGCAAATGTAATTTTTACTTTTGTGGCAATCTATACAGTCGAACGTTTAGGACGCCGTATTCTTATGCTGTTGGGAGCTGGGGGACTGGCAGGCATTTATCTTATTCTGGGTACTTGTTATTTCTTCGAAGTCAGTGGATTCTTTATGGTGGTGCTGGTCGTTTTGGCTATTGCTTGCTATGCGATGTCGTTGGGGCCAATCACCTGGGTACTGCTCGCCGAGATCTTCCCGAACCGAGTACGTGCCGTTGCGATGGCTACCTGTACATTTGCTTTATGGGTCGGTAGTTTCACACTGACATACACTTTCCCGCTACTGAATAATTTCTTGGGAAGCAGCGGTACATTCTGGATTTATGCAGCCATTTGTGCTGTCGGCTACCTGTTCTTCTTCCGTGCATTGCCCGAAACGAAAGGCAAATCGCTGGAAGCATTAGAAAAGGACTTAATTAAATAAACGATAACGGATTGTCAAATTAGCAAGTAAATAGGCATAACATCATTAATCAGGCTGGGAGGATATAAAACCTCCCTGTCTCCGATCTTCTTTGTCTTTTGTTTTTTTGTCAACGAATAAAAAATAAATTTATAATCAATAATACGATGGTAAAAGCATGGAAAGAAAAGGTGGTTATCCCTACCTATGAAGTAGGTAAACCGGAGAAGAATCCGATTTTCCTGGAGAAACGGGTGTATCAAGGCAGTAGTGGGGTAGTTTATCCTTATCCTGTGATTGAATCAATGTCCGATGAAAAGGTGGATAAGGAATACAATGCTATTTTTATCGAAAACGAATATATCAAAGTGATGATTCTACCTGAACTGGGTGGACGTGTGCAGATGGCCTATGATAAAATCAGAGAGCGTCATTTTATTTATTATAATCATGTGATAAAGCCGGCTCTGGTGGGACTTGCAGGACCGTGGATTTCTGGTGGTATCGAATTTAACTGGCCTCAACATCATCGCCCCAGTACTTATATGCCCGTGGATACGACTATTGAGGAAAATGCCGACGGAAGCGTCACGGTATGGGTAAATGAAATGGAACGTATGTTTCATCAGAAGGGAATGGCAGGTTTTACACTTCGTCCCGGACATGCTTTTCT
>ERZ826016.1132-NODE-1132-length-26889-cov-14.478796_pt1 | contig 26889 bp, 32 predicted proteins | sample MGYA00519872_ERZ826016 | MGnify/ENA primary metagenome ERZ826016 (study PRJEB31778, sample SAMEA3449218) | human gut metagenome | biome: human gut; feature: human-associated habitat; material: faeces | place: United Kingdom | collected 2010/2012 ... | reverse complement strand
TGCATGTCAGAATGACGATGTGGCATTTCCTGATGAAGAAGAACAGGAACAGGAATCAATTTCCGAGAGTCTTACTGCTGTCATTTCCGACGGACTTTATAGCAATTGGAGAGAAGGCGACCCCATAATGCTGGTTCATAACGGACAGACTATTATTGCAGAAGCGCAAGAATCCGGCAGTTCATCCATTCTGTCAGGTACTATTGAAGGAACTTTCACTGATGACAACCCTTTGTTTGGTATATATCCGGCAGATAACGGGATATCTTCAGATAATGGAAGCTTAACTGTAACCATACCTGCCACTCAAACCGGAAATGAGAATGGATATGATGAAAAGTCGGTAGTGGCAGTGGCCCGTACCACATCTAATTCTTTGAATTTTCAGACTGTTTGCGGTGGCATCAAGCTTAACTTCCAGATGTCGGGCATAACAGGTATTGAACTTGAAAGCGTTGACGGCTATGCACTTGCCGGTACGGTCGGAATCAAATGGGATGAACAGGGAAAACCGGCAGTTGATAAAATAGAAAACGCCCATTCCATCATTACCTTCAGTGCTCCAAATGAGTCCGGTTTTATCCCCGGAAAGGATTATTATATCTCAACCTTGCCCTGTGATGTTTATGGAGGTTATAGACTTTCCATTTACAAGGACGGCTTGGTAGCTCATTATTTCAGCGTGCATCAAACGATAGAGCGAGCCGGTTATATAACCCCGGATGACTTGGTGGAAAGCGAGTTGGAGTTTGACGACCCGGACGCACCGCTTGTGGAAGAAGAACGTCCCGAACTGGATGCCACGACAACAGCCCTTCTTCGCCAGTACCAGCAAAACCCGACTGAGGACAACAAGCTGGCCCTTTTGAATCAGATGGGATTACGGTATGATAAAGTTGTCGCACGAAAGAAGGCAAAGCTTCGTGAATTGGAGAGGGAGGCAAAGACTCCCGACCTCGTAGCGGAAATGCAGGGTATTGTGGATGAGATGGTTGAGAATCGCGATATTCGGCTGGAACAACAGTTCCTGCGACTCATTGACCCTCGAAACGACGAAAACCCGAAGGATGCCTGGATGGTGTTGCGCGGTTCATCAGCTCCAAATGCCTACATTGGTTATGCTCCCGTGACCAATGCTGAATACGCAGCCTTCAAAGAAGAATTCGTTTATAATGCAGGAGAGGAGAACTACCCGGTAGTGAACATTACGATTGCCGAAGCTACGGCTTATTGCGATTGGCTTACGGCTCAAGATAACGCCCATGTGTATCGGCTTCCGACCGATGAAGAGTGGGTTCTCGGTGCCGGACACATGCCGAAGGATGTTACAATGAACTCCGGTCGCGTGGAAACGGGATTGACACCGGTGGATGCCTATAGCCAGACGACAGGCGCATGTGGAGGTATTGATTTCTGGGGTAACTGTTGGGAATGGACTTCCTCGACCGATGCAAACGGACAGTATATCATCAAAGGAGGCAGTTGGGATTCAGAACGTGATGATTGCCGCAGCGAGAAATCGGATGATGTAAGAACAGGCACAAAAGGCTATGCCAATGTTGGTTTTAGAGTGGTAAGAACAGATTCTATTTAGTCCTTAAAACAAAAACAAATTATGAGAAAGTTATTTTTAGCAATGGCTGCCGCCATTGTGACGGCCACCGCCATGTCCGCACAAGAGAATGGCAAAGAGAACAGGATAGTGATTTCAGCCGTCCAGACGGACAAAGACGGCGGATATAATGGTAATTCTGCAATCCGCTGTGGAATCAAGTTCAACACCCGGCTTTCGGGGGTAACAAAGGTAGAGCTGGAGAGTGTCGATGGAAACCCTCTGGCAGGTACGGCGAATGTCAAAAAGGACATACAGGGAAAGCCGACGGTGGATAACATTGAAAACGCAAGTACCATCATCACGTTCAGTACCGGCAATAAGTCCGGCTTCACCGCCGGAAAGGACTATTACATCTTCACCTTGCCTTGCAACCTTTACGGAGGATACCGGCTGTCTATTTATCGTGACGGGCTCGTGGCGCACTTTTTCGGTGTGCATCAGACGGTGGAGCCGGGGATGTTCATCAAGCCCGATGACTTGGTGGAGAGTGAGTTGGAGTTCGACAAGCCCAATGCCCCACTTGTAGAAGAGGGACGCCCCAAAATGGATTCCAAGACACACAGTCTTTTCGTCCGGTATCGGAAGCAACCGACAGAAGCCAATAAACAGGCACTGCTGGAGCAAATGAGCGTTCGCTACGACAAAGTGGTAGCAAGAAAGAAAAACAAACTCCGCCAACTGGAACGAGAGGCCAAAACTTACAATATCGTGGAACATATGCAGGGCATCGTGGATGAGATGGTTCGGAACCGTGACATCCGAATACAACAACAATTCCTCCGATTCATTGACCCTCGGAAAGACGAAAACCCGAATGATGCCTGGATGGTGCTGCGTGGCGCATCGGCTCCGAATGCCTACATAGGTTACGCTCCTGTGACCAATGCCGAATACGCTGCCTTCAAAACGGAATTTGTCTATGATGCGGGAAAAGAGAATTATCCGGTAGTGAACATTACGATTGCCGAAGCCACGGCTTATTGCGAATGGCTTACGAAGCAGGACCGGAAACACATCTACCGCTTGCCAAGTGAAGAAGAGTGGATTCTCGGTGCCGGACACATGCCCAAAGATGTCGCCATGAACTCCAACCACGTTGAATCCGGATTGACGGCAGTAGATGCTTACAGGCAGTCAACCGGTGCATGTGGAGGTATTGACTTTTGGGGCAACTGCTGGGAATGGACTTCCTCGACCGATGCAGACGGACGGTATATCATCAAAGGAGGCAGTTGGGACTCCAAACGCGACGATTGCCGCAGCGAGAAATCGGATGATGCAAGGACGGGTACGAGGGGTTACGCCAATGTCGGTTTCCGAGTGGTAAGGACTGATGTATCCAATGCTCAATAGATCACAATTTTATAAATATCAACTTATTAATAATCAAATAAAAAAGGAGAATTTACGTATGAAAAAAATATTTTTAATAATGGCTATCGCCATTGCTGCAAGCCTTCAAGTGTCTGCACAAAAGAATAATAACCAACAAATGACAGCACAACAGCGAACAGAGCAGCGCATCAAATTGCTGGACGAGAAACTTATTTTGACTGAGGAACAGAAGACAAAGCTCCGTGAGCTTTATTCAGATTTCAACAAACAGAAATATCCACGTGAGAAACGTAAAGAGGCGATGGAAAAGCTGACGGGCGACATTGCTCTTCTACTGACAACCGAACAACAGACCACTTATAAACAAATGGTGGAGCAGGCGATTGCTGAAAAGAAGAACGGAAAACGTAAGAAGCCCCAAGAATGAAAATTAGTAAAGTATGGTTTCAAAAAACAGCCGTCTTTGCCGCTGTTCTTTGTATGAGTATTCTTTCTGCTGCATCGCAAAATCAAATGACAGATTCTGGCTTTGGTTTTGACAAATGGATTTACGATAATACCGTCTTTCCTTATAGGAAAACTATAATAACAGTTGTTGATACGCAGCAAAAGCCGGCATTGGTAGTTTACTTGCATGGTGGTCCCAAGCGGGGCAGCGACAATGTCAGTCAAATGACAGAAGAAGCGATTTATATAATTGCCGACTATCTTCGTAGAAACCATATTCATTCTGTAATGATTGTTCCTCAGTGTCCCGACTCCCTTGTATGGGGAGTCAGGACAAACGAGGCTATCAAATCCCTCATAGATAAATATGTGGAAGAGGATAAGGTTGATGTGAACCGTATCTATCTGCTTGGAGGCTCAATGGGAGGAACGGGAACATGGTTGATGACAGCAGCCTATCCTCATTTATTTGCAGCTGTGATGCCTGTGGCGGGCAATCCTGAAACCGCTGATGCCGGGCTTGTGGCATATACTCCTGTTTGTACGGTAATGGGAAGCGATGATAATTTGATGACCATTCCGCGTGTCAGTACATTCGTGAAACAATTGCAAGAACGGGGTGGAGAGGTATTGTTTGATATTGAACAAGGTTGGTCACATGTGAAGACCTGCACCGGTAGTTATACTGACACACACCTTGATTGGATTTTGGGACATAAACGCCTGAAGCATTGATTTACAAGAAAAAATAAGATAAGAGATTGTAAACAAAAATAATAATCTAATTCCATAGGAGTTAATTTATATGATGTATATATTTAAAATGATGCTTAAAATCATATTGTTTTGTTTGTGCATGGTCGCTTGTAACGATAAAGATAACGAATATTCAGTGATACCTCCTGAACAAGAATCTGACGTCCCACAGAATTATACTGAACTGATGAATAAAACGGTGAATGTTCCTACTATATATGAACAGGAAGCAGAATATAGAGGAAATATTATGCAGATAGACTATGACACAAGAGATTATGTAGCAGGGACAGGGGAAACACGTATAAATACGGCCTACGTCTATTTACCGTATGGTTATGACGAGGCATCCGACCGGCTGTATAACGTGCTTTATTTCGTACATGGGCATGGAGAAACAGCAGCTTCCTTCTTTCAAAATGAAAATGAATTGTTGCGCAAATTGCTTGACCACATGATGGTAAATGGCGATATGGCTCCGAGTATCGTTGTTTCAACAAGCTACATTTATGGAGTCCCCGTTGATTACTATCCTGATGCAGATCCATATTGCGAGGCTCTGCCACAAGAACTTGTGAATGATTTGATACCTATTGTAGAAAATCGTTATCGCACTTATGCTAAAACCATTGATATAGCTGGAATAGAAGCCTCACGAGGACACCGGGCTATCGGGGGATTTTCAATGGGTGCAGTAACAACTTGGTATGCGCTGGCACACACACTCAACTGTTTCAAATATTTTATACCTATAAGTTCCGATTGCTGGTCATTAGGACGTTTCGCCGGAATGACCAGTCCTGACGAAACCGCGGAATATCTTGCTAATACCATTCGCGATTCCGCTTTTTCGGAGAACGGCTTTTATATATGGGCTGCCAGTGGTTCGAATGATGTCGCATATGATAGGATTTTAATGCAAATTCAAGCTATGGCACAACTCACGGACGTATTTCCTGTCACAAACTTGACCTTCCATGAACAAGAGGGTGTACGACATGAATTCCGGCCTATAGCGGAATACTTATACAATGCCCTACCGTCATTATTTCCCAACCGATAAGAAGATGATACTGAGGATTACGACCACAAAACCTTTTTATTTTAACTGAACAGAGTTAGTTCTTTGCTATTCAAAAAACTTTTGTACCTTTGCAAAAGAGCTAAAGAACTACTTGAAAAATAGAGAGTATTACTGAAGTTCGCTCGTTGCAAATCCGTTACCTATTCTGCTTTACTCTATGCGGAAGTTGCTTATAAACAGGTAGATAAATCTGAAACATAAAATTGTTACCAAATCGTACCCCCTTCCCCAAAAAACGATTAGGGGGTACGATTGTCGGAAAATGGCTTACTTTTGACGTGATTTGTCTATACTCTATTTATCTCATTTACAATGATTAAAATTAGTTTTGCAATCTAAAAAAAGTGAGATTATGAAGAATGAAAAAAGTACTTTCAGCGTATTGTTTTACCTGAAAAAAGACAAGATGAAAAAGAATGGTTTAGTACCCATTCATGCCCGTATCACAATCAACGGCAAACAAACCCAATTCAATACCAAGTTAGAAGTATTAGAAACTAACTGGAAATCCGGCAGAGCCATAGGTAAATCAATGGAGATACAAAGGCTTAATTCCATGCTGGACGACATCAAAGCAAATATCCGTTCCCACTTCCACAATCAATTAATGCGGGATAGCTATGTTACACCCGAAAGCGTGAAAAATGCACTATTGGGAAAAGAGGAAGAAGCAAATACCATTATTTCTTTTTTCACCCAGCACAACGACCAATACAAGAAAAAGGTCGAAGCAGGAGAAGCCACCCCAAAAACGTACAGCCGATACGAACTAACAAAGTTACGCTTAACCCAATACATGAAAGATGAATATCGTGTATCGGATTTGCCTATACGCCAAATCAACAAAGTATTTATTGAGAATTTCTACCTGTATATAATAAAGAACCACGATTGTTCACCCAATACGGCAATGAAGTTTATACAGCGTTTCCGCACGGTGGTAAACTTTGCACAGGGTACAGGATTGATAACAGCCGACCCATTCGCCAATTATAAACTGAAATTCGAGTATATAGAAAGAGGGTATCTTGACAAGGACGAGATAAGCAGGATATGCAATAAGGATTTTGCTTCAAAGCGATTGGAGCAGGTACGGGATATTTTCATTTTTAGCTGCTATACGGGACTTTCATACGTAGATATATGCGAATTAACCAGCAACGACATACGTTTGGCATTTGATGATAATCTGTGGATTATAAAGAAACGTCACAAGACTAAAGTAACATCAAACATCCGCTTACTGGATATTCCTAAAGCTATCCTGAACAAATACGAGGGAAAACTGAAAAACGGTCAGTTGTTACCTGTTATCAGCAATCAAAAGATGAATGATTATTTGAAAGAAATTGCCGTTCTATGTGGTATCGACAAAAATATCACGTTCCACCTTGCGAGACACAATGAATATTCTTACTATCTAAAAATGAACAAGTTACAAATATTTTCCAGCCAATAGGTAACGATTTAGAAACGAGCGAGTGGCTTCCATTTGCTTCATTTTGCACAATCACAAAGAACGTTTATATGACTACAAAAGTAGCATAAAAACAAATATAAGCCAAATTCCAGCGACTATTTTTCCATCATTTTTTCTTTTTCCCAAACCCATTCAGCGGTATAAAAGCCCGTGTTTTCGGCTGAAAACCATTATCTCCACAAGTTCCAATAACCATTTTCAGCCTATGGCATAGCCTAAAGAAATATCCCGTTTGCAAGCAGATGCAAGCATCACATTGACAAACAGGACACTTCTTTTATACGGCTATGCAAGCGGTAGCTTTTATGATTGTCCACCCACCCCAATATCCTACGGAGTTTTACGATGAAAACCTTTCAGGGGATAATACCCTTTTGCTGTTTCTGAAAAATTCTTTTTACGAAAGCCGCTTTTGTTCCGGCGCACCTCCTTTTTATTCTTTCATGAATAGCAAGCTATTTTGATTTACGGGAATAGCTTGCACCAATCTTGTTTTTGTGATTTCTCCCCTTGCTTTCACTTGCCATCACTCCGTTTTATGCTTGAAGTTAAAAAGTTGTCTGCAAGCAACCAACTTGTTGCGCGGGCAAAGATAAGGCAGGGTTTTACGGGCGTACCAAATTTTTTGTGTCACAATCTCCACACCTCCTTCGTCGGGTAGTATTCTGCCAAAAAAATTTGGTTCTGTAAAACTCTCTGCCTTGAAGAAGCCCACGAAACAAGTCAGTTGCAACAACTCATTAACGCATAAAAAAAAAGTCGTGATTATGAAAGCAAGAAAAGAAAATACATTTAGAAACAATATCGTTGCTGCGAATCTATTCCCGCATAAATTATTGGAAATGGCGGCTCGGTTCGGGATGGCAGTTGTGAAAGTGGCGGTGGGCGTTATCCTTTGGGCAGTTTATTTCATCCTCTCACTGGTAGTAAATATCGCAGGTGGCATCATTCAGCTTGCAGTCGGTTGTACCATTGTTTTGGCTTCGGTGGCTGCTTTCTTCGGTTTAATCATTTGGTTACTCACCCTTTAATGCGATACGTTTATGGCAGCAGATAACACCCATTCAGTAGCGTTCACAGGACACAGGAAAGAGCGCATCCTACAAGAAAGTGGCAACAATCCGTGTATTCTCGGACAGATACAGCTATCTATCATTGAGCAGGTGGAAACATTGTATAAACAGGGATGCAGGACTTTTTATAACGGCATGGCGGAAGGCTTCGACCTGTTGGCAGCATCCGCAGTAATCGCTTGCAGATGGAAATATGAGGACATCCGTTTGATAGCCGTTGTTCCGTTCCGTAACCAATCGGCAAGATATGAACCGTTGGATAAGATACAGTATCGGACATTGCTCGGTCAAGCGGACAAAGTAATCGTACTTTCCGAATACTATTTCCGAGGTTGTTTTCACCGCAGGAACGACTATCTAATCAATAAAGCCGATACAGTGGTAGCCTATCACGATGGCATATTCAAAGGAGGGACTTTCTACACCATCAAGAAAGCCCAGCAAGCCAATAAAGCAATTATCAACCTATTCAAAAAGTCAGCCTTATGAAACGATACAGCAAGACAGTAGCACAACAATGCAGATATTACGAAGTGGGGAACATCTACGAATATATGGTAGAAACCTATCTGAACGGCAATATCAACCAGTTACGGGAACTTTACAAGGAATTGTGTACAGAAGCACGGAAAGAGTTTATCTCATACTGTTTCAGCGAAGTAAATCCGCAATACCTCATGGCGATAATTCAGACAACCGTTTAACAACCTTTTAAAACAACAATCACAATGGAAATGAATACAAGCATGGAAAAGATACCCACATGGAGCCTGTGTTACCTTATCAACGGTGATGCAACGGGACTGACGGACGAAGAAATCCGGATGATAGATGACTGGCTGAATAATTGGCAGGTGCAAACCGTTTCGCCCATGACGGACGAGGAAGGAAATGCACAGCCTTATTTCTCACATTACCCCCTTTTTGGTTTACCTGCCGATGTGGAGGACTGCAATATAATTTTCACGAATGACAACCCTTCTAAAATTTGACATCATGGACACAACACCCCATTTCAAGAGAACGATACAAGCTTATTTGTCACAGCGTGCAGCGGAAGATATACTCTTCGCTGGCACCTATAAAAAGGTAGGAAAGAACATAGACGATTGTTGCACCTATATTCTGAACCAAGTGCAGAAAAGCGGATGCAACGGTTTCACGGACGGAGAAGTCTATTCGATGGCGATACACTATTACGACGAGGACAACATCGAAATAGGCAAGCCTATCAACGCAAGAGTAACGGTAAACCATACCGTAGAACTTACCCCCGAAGAAAAGGACGAAGCACGCAAGCAAGCCATCCAACGGGTACAGAATGAAACCTATACCCGGATGGCACAGCGCAAGCCTGCCACTAAGAAAGAGAGCAATAACGGACAAATGACACTTATATTCTGACGATTATGAAACCGAAGAACGCACAGCAAAGAAAGATAGTAGTATTAAGTAAAAGGCTTAAACCCATTACGGAAAAGCAGGTAACATGGGCATACAAGCATTGTTTTGAGCATATAGCCTACCGCACGGCAAAGAACACCCTCACTTGTGGCGATTGTGGGCATACATGGAAGAGCGAAACCACGCTTGCAGATACCGTGTGCGGATGCACGTGCCCACATTGTGGAGCAGAACTAAAGGTCAATGATACCCGTAAAAGAACATTCAACCAGTGTTATTACTTCTGTGTCGTGACTACCTGCAAAGGTTTTCAAGTTGTGCGTATCGTGATGATTAAATCCACAAGCAAGAAAGGCAGTGCAGCCACTTATTTTTATCAGGAAGTCGCCCAACGGTGGATAATGCCCGACGGCAAAGTCATAACAATGGCTTTGTTAAGGGGGATAGGCTGTTATGCGGATTTATGGTACTTCGGCAGCGACATGGAGATAAGACCGCACCACGATATTTACAATATAATCTCAAATTGCGACAATTATCCCCGTGTGCGTGTTCTGCCTGTTTTCAAACGCAACGGATTTAAAGGAAACTTCTATGAAGCCAGTCCCACTAAGTTCTTATGCTCGTTATTGACCGACAGCAAAACAGAAACTTTACTTAAAGCAGGACAATACGCTATTTTACCTCATTTCGTGCATTATCCGCAGACAATGGAACAGAAATGGAACTCCCTCAAAATTTGTATTCGCAACGGCTATATCATCAAGGATGCAACTATGTGGTGCGATTATATCGACTTGTTGAAACATTTCCACAAGGACACGCAAAACGCCAAATACGTTTGTCCTGCCGACTTGAAAGCCGAACACGATACATTAGTAGCCATACGGAACAGGCAGCAGGAAAGACAGGACAGGGAATGGGAACGGCAACGGGAAATTGACAGGCAGGAAGCCGAGCGCAGGAAACTGGAACGGATGCAGGAAAATGAGCGTTTGTATGCAGACATGAAATCCAAATACTTAGACCTTGTTTTCTCTGATGGAGTGCTGCGCATCCAAGTTCTTCAAAGTGTGCAGGAGTTTTACGAGGAAGGAAAGGCAATGCGGCATTGTTGCTTTACAAACGACTATTATCTGAAACCCGACTCCCTTGTTTTCTCCGCCCGTTTGGGAGAAGAACGTATTGAAACCATTGAAGTATCGTTGAAAACCATGCAAATCGTCCAATCCCGTGGTGTATGCAACCAAGACACGCAGTATCACGGACAGATAATCAACCTTGTAAGACAAAATATCAGACGCATCCAGCAACGGATGACGGCAGCGTAATACGTAATATAAACCAATAAATAGCAACATTATGGAAATCAGAATTGAAAGTATGCTTTGTAATTGGGATGCACAACTTCCCGACATGTTTGTAAACCTTATCAACGTCATTGCTTTGACAAGGTACGAAGAAGAGCTAAGGGCAACAGTTATGCAGTTTGCCCACACTCACGAACTTGACAAGTTCTTTGCTTATGGTTTTGGCTCACACCATTTTTGGTTGCACCAACGCTACATAAGCGACACAAGCAAAGTTCTTGAAAACAGATTGTTATCAGTACATTTTTAACCCTTGTCTTTTTACAGATGAATAATAACCCAATATAAAAAATATGGATAGAAAAAGAAGATGTTACTATTACAAGAATATCGTCAAAAGGCATTTGAACGATATAAAAGAGAGTATAAAATCCTCAAAGAATGATATGGAGAGGAATTTTTATCAAGGTCGGTATGCCGTACAATTAAGCATTTATGCCGAAGCACTTGGCATACAAGAGAAGTTTTTGGAAAGATACCTCTGATAGCAAAGTAATAAAAATCAATAATTTAAAAACAGATGACCATGAGTACAGAAATGACAATTAACGGAGTAAGCACCTGCCAAGCGGCAGGTACTGAAAAATACGAAAAGTTCAGTTTCTCGCACAAGCCGCGAAAAACCTATATCCAATACGATTACAGAGATGTGGACGGCACGCTGTTTTCAATCGTCCGTCCCACTTTGGAAGAGTGCAGGAACAAGCGTGACGAGTGGCTACAGGCTAAAAAGAAGAAAGAGCGGTGACGGATTAAACCATCGGGCGGTGGAAAGCCGCCCGGCGGCTACTTTTGACGGTGAGCTAAGGCGGCACAAAAGTAGCCAAAAAGCCCTTGAAGAAACCTCCGAATTTTCGGAGGTTGTTTTTTTGCCGTTATTATTCATTGGTGAAACGGCATTTTCATATCTGCATAAGAACAGCAAAGGCTTCACCGGTTTGTCCGGTGAAGCCTCTATCATATAATGCAATCTTTTACCGCTTCAACCCTTTCAGGGCAAGATGGCACTGTGTGTCTTTTTTCTCATACCTCCATGTTCTCCCTGTTACCAGATACACACGTCCCGTATAGTGTTCCAATGCGCTGACCAGTGGCGGAACCTCCGGAGCGAGGGCGGCAAACAGCGGGTTTGTCAGATAGGACTGTGCGGCAGGCGTAAGCAAATCCGCTGAAAATATGAGTTCATCGCCCACCTGCGGCACGGCTTCCAGCTTTGTTTCGAGCGTGCTGCCCGCAACTTCTATGAACACTTTATTCATCCGCACCCCCCTTCTCATCCTCCTTATTGTCATTGTTCAATGAATTATGTAAAGCTTTACATAAAAGTTTTTACAGTGACAATCCCAGCTTTGACCGTTCCGCCGTGAAAGAAATTACCCCCGCCAGCAAGAACCGCACACAGGTAGCGGTCAATTCGGAAGGCAAGACCAACGAAGCCACCAAGAAAGTGAAAGAACCCTTGAAAAAGGGTCAGGACAAGCCCACTGAAAAACAAAAGACCAAGCAGGATAAAAAGGAGAAGCAGGAGCAGACGGACAAACCCAAACAGAGCAGGGGACGCAAAAGATGATAGCGGTATTAATCCTTATCCCGGTTGTCGGTTTCGCCCTGTTTACCCTTGTCTGTTACAAAACAGACTGGAAAGCCATAGACGAGCAGAACCGACAATATTATATAGATGGCTATCACATCTATTATGACCGGAAAATCCTAAGACAAAAAGAAGTGGAACAATTAAAATCAAAATTAGAATGATTGCAGTAATCGGAGAAAAACCAAGTGTGGCAAGGGACATTGCCCGTATTTTAGGAGCGAGTGAAAAACAGGATGGCTATCTTTCAGGTAACGGGTATCTCGTTACCTGGGCGTTCGGCCATCTTGTAGGTTTGGCAATGCCGGAAGCATACGGCATACAGAGTTTCCGCCGGGAAAGTCTGCCTATTATCCCGGATAGTTTTCAACTTACACCCCGACAAGTGAAAGCGGAAAAAGGGTACAAGGCAGACCCCGGCGCATTGAAACAACTAAAGGTAATCAAAGAAGTATTCGACCAGTCGGATAAGATAATTGTCGCCACCGATGCAGGGAGAGAGGGAGAACTTATATTCAGGTACATCTACCAGTATATCGGATGTAACAAGCCCTTTGTCCGTTTATGGATAAGCAGCCTTACCGACAAGTCAATCCGTGAGGGACTGCAAAACCTGAAAGCCGGCAGCCTGTATGATAACCTATTCCTTTCGGCACAGGCACGCAGCGAAGCGGATTATTTGATAGGAATAAACGGTACACAGGCTTTAAGTGTGGCAGCCGGACAAGGCATTTTTTCTTTGGGACGGGTACAGTCGCCCACGTTGGCAATGATATGTACCCGCTTTTTGGAGAACAAGAACTTTGTCCCACAAAAGTATTGGCAACTGAAATTACAGGCAGCAAAGGAAAATGTAACTTTTGCGGCACTATCCGCAGACAAATACGATGTACAGCAGCCCGCCATCGACACGCTGCAAAGGATAAAGGAAGCGGAAACGGTACAGGTGAAAACCGTAGAACGTAAGGAAGTGAACCAAGAACCGCCGTTGCTCTATGACTTGACTTCACTTCAAAAGGAAGCGAATACGAAACTGAATTTTTCCGCAGACAAAACCCTATCCATCGCCCAAAAGTTATACGAGGGTAAACTAATCAGCTACCCCCGAACCGGAAGCCGTTATATCTCACAGGACGTGTTCGAGGAAATCCCGGAACGTCTTGTCAATTTGGAACAGTACACCCGTTTTGGCGGATATGCCGCCGGGATGAAAGGCAAAGCCTTAAATTCCCGTTCCGTGAACGATGGCAAGGTAACAGACCATCACGCCCTGATAGTGACTGAAAACCTGCCCGACAAGATGGAAGCGGACGAACAGGCAATCTACGAACTGATAGCCGGACGGATGTTGGAAGCCTTTTCTGAAAAATGCGTCAAAGACGTTACCAGTGTAACGTTGGAATGTGCAGGGTCGCTTTTCACCGTCAAAGGGTCTGTAATCAAGTCCGCCGGATGGCGTGCCGTATTCGGCGAGAAAGAGGACGGGGAAGATAACGCCACCCTGCCCGCCCTGCAGGACGGAGATAGTTTACCGCTTTCCGGCATTGAATTACTGGAGAAACAGACTAAGCCCAAACCGTTACACACGGAAAGCAGTTTGCTTTCTTCGATGGAAACAGCAGGAAAGGAACTGGAAAACGCCGACCTGAAAGCCAGCATGAAAGATACGGGTATAGGCACGCCCGCAACACGGGCAGCCATTATCGAAACGCTGTTTTCCCGCCAATATATCGTCCGGGAGAAAAAGAACCTTGTCCCGACCGAGAAAGGTCTTGCCGTTTACAACATCATCCGGGACAAGAAGATAGCAGACGTTGAAATGACGGGAATGTGGGAAAATACGCTTGCCAAAATAGAAAGCGGAGAAATGAACCCCGACACGTTCCGCAAAGGTATCGAAGTATATGCACGGCAAATCACGGCTGAACTTTTGGACGTTCAGCTTTCTTTCGCTTCGGGTAGTGGTTGTATCTGCCCGAAATGCAAGACCGGGCGCATCCTTTTCTATCCGAAAGTCGCCAAATGTTCCAATGTGGATTGTTCCGTTACCATCTTCCGCAACAAGAGCGACAAACAGCTAACGGACAAACAGATTACCGAACTGGTGACTACCGGGAAAACCGGGCTAATCAAAGGCTTTAAAAGCAAGAACGGCAAAGTCTTTGACGCTTCACTTGCCTTTGACGAACAGTTTAATGTTACTTTCGTGTTCCCTGAAAAGAAAGGCAAACCGAAGAAATAAGACGGAAATAGTTATATTTGCCACAGAAAGTTTCATTATAGATAGATTTATAATTGAAATTTTTGTGGTTGAAGCACCCGGAGGGACACCGGGTGCTTTTTTTAATCATTCTCCTTTATACTGGTAGGTCAGGCAAACGACCTGATTGTCTATAACCCGGTGTCCGGTCAGTTCCCACTTCGACCCGAAAGTCTTTCCTATAAACTTGATACCATCCCCCAACATGACCGGAACGATATACAGCGTTATTTCATCCAGCAGGGACGCTTCAATCAGCGAGGTTATAAACTTACCGCCGCCAATAACCTGAATGTCGGTTTCCGAACTTGATTTAAGTTCATTGATTGCCCGTAAGGGCATATCGGTAAGAAAGGTTACATTCTCCTTTTCGGTCACATTGGTGTCGTAGTGGGACACTACAAAAGTCTTTTTACTTTTGTACGGCCATCCGCCCCAATGTTCAAAAATACAGGTATAGGTATTCGCACCCAGCAGCAGGTAATTTGTAGTTTCGTATTCCTTATTCAGTAAGGTTCTTACATTTTGGGGCATCCAGTCCAGTTCATTGTCTGGTGTTGCGATAAACCCGTCAAGAGATACAGCGATATTCGCTTTTATTTGCTTCATATTATTAGGTAATAAACAGTTTATAATCCTTATTCAAACTGTTCGCCAATATCTAAAAAAGAAGCGTGAACTCACGCAACTTCAACGTAGAGGTACTGGCATACCCAAAGATAGAAGCACGCAAGCCCACGCTATGACAAAGCATAGCATAAGCATTGCGCAAAAGCCTCTATCTTTTGAAAAGTGCCAGTTTCCTACGTTAAGACATCTGCGAACGAATATGTTATATATAAAGGCGAAATCACAGGTTACTGTTCAATCGCCGTTATTTTCTTATGTAACTTTTGCAAAGTTAGCCAAATCCCTGAAAACTTCGGCATACAATAAAAGAAATCCTGCCTTATCTCACGACAAAACAGGATTTAAAGCCATTAGAAAAGAAAAAATTAATCGGTTTTCTCACGGATTAACTTGTGTACGTCCGTTGCTCGGTAATAACATCTACCGTCCAACATAAGGAAAGGGAGTATTCCCTTTTTCCGGTAACGGGTCAGTGTTCGGGGTGCTACTTTCAGAAGCAGGCACAAGTCCTGATTATCCAGCAGTTCTTCCCCGTCCAAACAATTACGCCCGTTTATCACCCGGTCTATCTTCTTGTCCTGCATATCGAACCTATCCATGATACGTTCCATCCATGCGGTAAAATCATCTTTATCTATATACATAAGGCTGTCTGATTAAATTATACCAATCATAAAATAACTTTGGTTGGACGGGTCTTTAATGATAATATCCCGTTCCCGCATGAAGCGGATATAGCTTTTTGCGGTGCGTTCTTTCACGTCCAAAATCTGCTGTATCTGCTCGCACAGGTCTATGTAGGTTATATGCTCCTGCCTGCCGAACACGTCACGGGCAACCCCGACCAGTTCCTTTTCCTTGCGCTTCTCTTTTTCCTCACGGGTCTTTTCACCCCTGTAAAGGTGCATCCCGGCTACCTTGTCCCACGAAAAGAGCATCAAGGGAACATCCAACGGGCTGCCGTCCCTTACTTTCAGGGCTTTCACCACTGACATAGCCGGGTCTTCGTCTTTTTCTATCGAGAGGATGGCAGCCGCTTTGCGTTGAAGCTCCGAGCCTAAATGCCCCCGCAGTTTCAATCCGTTGGGTATGAAATGCAGCACGCAGATGATGCAGGTCTTATATATCCCTGCCAGTCGGTAAAGTTCATCTATGATTGCCACGCTTTCCGCTTCATCATTGGCACATCTTACAAGGTCTGCAATGCCATCTATCACTACCAACTGAATACCCCCATATTGGAAATAATACCTGTCCATGCTCTGAACAATGGCGTGCAGCCGTTCTTTGCGGGACATACCCGTAAGGCAGAAAGCCTTAAATCCATCCGGCTTGTCGGTCTGTTTCGCCCTCTTTATCAGGTTGGTTACATTCTTGAACAGTTGTACTTCCGATTGTTCCGTATCATAAAGCAGGACGGCTTTATGTTTCGTGTTCTCACTTACATTGATACCCAGCGTATCAATCTGAATATCCGCCGGACGGATTGAACCCGCCACCAGTGCAGCCACATAGTTACTTTTCCCTGTTCCCTCTCCGCCAGTGATGCAGCACAAGTTCCCCTGTGTTCCCAGTGGAACGTCACCCGCCGAAATAATTTCTTGCGCTTTTGCCGGAGGATTATTAAAATCAATCTCACACGATTTAAGCATAGTCATTGTTTCATTATAGATTGTATCTAAGAAGTCGATAAATAGTTTGATGAAATTTTCCCGGCTGTTGCCCGCCCGGAAATAATCGGAAATGTCCTTTTCCGATTTTGTCCCCTGCAAAGGGAGAAGCAACCGTTTCACACCGTATTCACAGAGTTGTTTCTCATGCTTTTTTGCGCTTTCCACTCCGGTAGCATCCATATCGTAAAGCAATATGATATGTTTAAACCGGAATGTAAGTTTATAAATGATGTTCGGCGGAACAGTTACCGTTTCGCTATTGAAGCAAATCGCATGGAAACCATGCGCTGCCAGTGACATGACATCTTTTTCCCCGCCCGTAATAAACAGGGTATCGCCTTTACTGGGTAGCTGTTCCAGCCCGAAACAATAGCTTTCGCCAATGTTTCCGCCATATAGAAAGCGGGTCTTGGAAAACGGTCTGTACAGTTTGATGAAACGTTTGTTCTTATACCCGTAAATGGGTTCTTCCTTAGTGGAAGAATAAGAAAACGGATTGCCATCTGCATTTTCACTTTGGAACTGAACCACTGAACAGACTTTATACTGTTCCAGTATTTCAGGGGTAATGCCGTATTGTTGCCAGTATTCCAGTTCGGAAGCGGTAAGTTTCCTCTCCTTGAATGTGTACGGTCTGCCAGTACGTTCTACCGGAGCAGGCACAGGCTTTTCCGGTTCTTTGAATGTTTTAGGTACAGGTATGGGATTACCCTCTGAAAGCCCCAGTGACAAATCCCGGTCTATAATCCGCAATATTTCTATGAAACTGCTTGAATTGTTACAGTCCAGCCCTTTGAGCATACCCACAAAAAAGAAGCAGTCGCCGGAATAATCGTCATTTCCAAAGTCTTTCAGTTTATAACTGTTGCTACGGCGGTCAAAATAGATGTTACAGGACGCTTTGCTGTCCTCATACAACGGATTAAGGAAATTACGTCCCACCCGCCACGTGCCGGGAATATAATGTTTAAATACGTTCAGACCGTTATTTGTCCTCTCTAATATTTCGTCTTTCCTTAACATATAGCTTGTGGTTGGTTATCAGGTTACGCATACATTCGTCATTGCTCTTTATCAAACGGCTTTCCAGCAACCGTTTTATTTCACCGATTTTATAGAAATTGCGTCCCCTGATGGTAGAGTAAGCGATTTCTCCTTTGGAACGAAGCCGTTGCAGGGTGCGGTCGCTGATTTTCAGGAAAGTACATACTTCGTAACTATCCACCCAAATATCATCCTCATTCTCTTTGCAGTCGTCCTGACGGGAAAATACATAATTGGCAATCACATTGATTTTTGCCATCAATTCCTTAAAGGCTTTTGTTTCTACTGTTATTACATCCATAATTATACTATAATTGTTTGGATGCAAAGGTGAGGGCTTTCAAAAACCTAACTTGCCAAGGTTGAACCAAGTTGGTTAATTTATTTTTTGGGGTAAAATATGGAAAATAGAAGGATAAGGACAGTTGTTGGGCGGGGTAAAATAGACTTGAAAGTATGGAAATAAAAAACAACCAAGTTGGTATAAACTTGGTTGTTTTTTTAGTTATAATTCACATATGCTATTTTAATATTTATCTTTACTTTAATGAATTAAACCTTTCTTTTTAAGGTCAGAGTTGCTTTATAAGCATCATCGGCTCCAGTTCCTTTTTCGAATACCATTGTGTTTTTATCAGATTGTATAAGTAACCAGCTCCCTTGTATATCTACCCAGCCATCAATAATTAAAAACTTTCCATTTATAGAGTAGTTAAAAATAGACTCTTCTGTTTCTGTATCATAGTCCCATTTAATACTATATTTTCCGTCAGAAACAGAATAGAAAACAATACCAATACTTGCATTGTCTGTTTTTCCATTGTCACTGACTATAAGATTTCCAGTCCATTGTGTCTGCTCCAAGTTTGAAACACTAAGTTCAATGCTTTCATCATCATTGCTACAAGCGCCAAAGCTAATCACACTAAAGAACGTAATAATAATTCCTAATAACTTTTTTGTTTTCATCCTCTATTTTTTATTATTTAATTGATATACTTATCTATCAACCTACCATCACTGCTAAATATGAGATAGTAGTTTGTTGCTATTCTATAATCCACTCGATATTTATACATTACTGACTTTTCATATTTTCCTCTATCATCAAACAAATGAACTTTGTAGTCCCTCTTTAAAACATTTACAAAATTAAAATCTGTAATATACTTATTTGAATATCCAACAAAATAAACATTATTATAGGTGTTATTGATTTCTATTATTTTTTCAAAAAAAGAACTGCTATCTCCATTAAAAAAGAACAAACAGACTACTTTATCTCTATTGAAATAATTGAAAAAATGTATGCTATCTTGTTCAAACCCTCTTTGATCAAAATCAATATACATATTTCCCCTATTCAACTCCTTTGTTTCTGACAGTTGTTTCTTTAAACTTAAAAATAAGGAAACTGTATCTCGCATGGCAAGGTTACTTTTCTTATAGATTTTATCTAGTTCATTTGGATAGTAACCAATGTGATCAAGTAAATATACCCCCATTGCATTTTGCAGGTTAGAAAACATAAAATTCCGTGACTCATTTTTAGGAAATCCCTTTTCTCTCAAAGCCTTGTATTTCTTCGCTATTGATTGAGGATTACTATATTTTGTCGTTTTTAAATATGTATGGGTGACTTCCCCTAACTCTGGATAAAAGAATGTACTACAATTTTTCCCCTCAATATAATATAAGTGTAAAGTATCAATTGCTCCTGAGAAAGTAACCATTCCATTTCTTATTACTTTCGAATCAAGAGGGGCTTTTCCATAATCTCTATCCGACTTCAAACGATCACCTGTAACTCGCCATAGATATAGTGTATCACCATTAAACTTCTCTAATCCAATATAGTTATATGTATATTTAGGCAAGGGATGGCAACTTACAAGGCTAATAATGCAAAGGCATAAAAGCAACGCATAGAATAAATTTATTAATCTCATGATTTTTATGTTAATAATCTGTTTTTATATATTGTGTAATACTATGCCATATCATCCTCATCCATCTTACGGAGTAACATTTGGATAAGGCTATTCAGAAATGGTGTTCTATCCCTTTTTCTTTCTCTCATAGAAAGATAGGCTCTATAATAATCTCCTAAATCTATTTTAAAAAAGGCTTCCATACAGGTCATTATCTCCTTTATATCTGCATTTCCATTATTTAAAATGGCTGCTGCATATATTGAGTAACCTAATTCGATAGCGGCAACTTTGGGAGCAGTCCATCGAAAAGGATTATCCGGCAGCGTAGCACGGCTTTTGTCTATGAGGACTTGTTTATTAATACTTTGCATTTTTTGTTCCAAATAGATTTCTAACATATCGTAGGCTAATATCTTTGCTACCTTATGATCGTAATATGTAGAAAACAAAGGATCTTTGTCAAACACGCCACAACCATGACCGAGTTTGTAATTTTCACGACCTCTAAGGAAATAGTATTTGTCCAAATGACTTGCTTTAGAACGGTAGTATTGATAAAAATCCAAATTTGTATTAAAGAAATTAGTTATTGAAGCCAATCGTTCTTTATAATAATCTCTTATGCTATCAATGCCACCGCTGGGCTTTCTTAATTCTATGACATATATATCATTAAAATAAAGTAGCTTACTCAAAATAACAGGTTTTGTGTTTTTGAAAAATAATATTTCTTCATCCTTATCTTTAAATTCATATTTAGCTATAAAAGTTCTTAACTTATCAAATAAAGGTCTTATAAACTCTACCATATACAAAGCTATATCAATGGTAATATCTTCATTGACACCTTTGTTTTCTATTTCATTTTCAATTTGAAATAGAATGTCATTTACTGTATTTGTCATAAATTCTACTTATCAGTCAATTCTGATACATCCGTTTTCCACATATTCAAAACCTTTCTCATTTTAATTAAAGCTGATATTTTATTACCTTTACTAATATACTTCTCAATTTCATACGGTTTATATTTTAATTTTGTATATAATAAAAGCCCTTTAGTATTAGCGTCAAAACAAGAAAGATGAATTTCCGATACATTATACTTTTCTTTTCCTATTTTTTCCATTGTTGTTATTAAAAACGTAGCTGCTCCTTGACTTCTAAAACGAGGGCTTATAATAACATTCCCTATCGAACAATACTTGTTTTTCTCTAATTTATAAAAGTTTGCAAAACCAACGATTTTATCTTGCAATAAGACAACAGTGGAATCCCATCTTTCCATTATACCAGCTCCCAGTTCTTTTACAGTTAATGGATAGTTGGCTTTAGGGAACATGAAGAACAGCTCTTCTGCATTTTGAGGCATCTTGCATATCTCAGAAAGATCAGCTTCGCAAATAGCTCGATGCCATAGCTTGTTCTGCGTCTTAATCATGGGAGTGTATTTAAGTCCATCTGTTTCTTGTTCTTCGGCTGTTTTAGAAAAACCTAAATTTTCGTAGAATTTCGCAGCATAGGACGAAGAATTTACTGTTATTTTCTCTACTATTTGATTTGCATAAGCATGGGTGAATAATTCTCGACCTATACCTTTACGGTGATAGTCTGGATTTATGAAAAACAGAGAGATGTGTGTACCATTGAGTTTAGTTCCAATGATACCAATAAGCTCATTGTTGTCAAAAGCTCCCCAAATAGTAAGTTGATCCATTAACTCTTTGTTATAGATGAACTTCTTGAATGTTTCTAATCCGTTGGCATTAAAGTCCGTTGTTCCACATTTAGTAAATACAGCAAGTGATAATAGTTTCGCCTTGTTGTATTCTTCGTTGTCTAATTTCCTGATATTCATGTTAGATTTTCTTGTTGTATATTTTTAAAAACTCATCTTCACCAATTTGTTTTAAAAGTAACTGATTCTTGATAAAATCTTGCCCATGCTTTAACCAGCGTTTGGTGAAAGCTTTGAATTTAGCACATGGAAAACTACAACATTGGAAACAATGTGTTATTCCCTTCTCTAAACAACACAAATGAAAAGTTTTGCATTTTGCACAGCGAGAACAATTTAATTCAGCTCCTTTGCATGGACTTTTTTCTCTCACATATGTAGGACAACCACCACAGAAAACTCCACAGGCAGGAATACGACCATTATAGGGTTTGATTTTAACCAAACCTTTTGCCATCCAAAAGTTCGTTAAACAAAGTTGATTAGCCCTGCGCTTTTGTTCTACTTCTACTGTATAGCCGTGCTTCTCAAAGAAAGGACGGGCTGTTATACTTACTTCTGATGTTATTCGCGTAATTCCAGTTGTGATTGCATACCGCTCTATTTCTTCCAAAAGTATCGTAGCAAGACCTTTACCTTGGAAATCTTTGTGAATAAACATCGAATGTAAATAACCTTGTGGTGTAATGGATGAAAAGCCAGCAATCTGCAATTGTTGATCAACAGCCACAATAAAATAGTGAGTTTCTATCATCTTTCCTATGTTGGAAAGATCCTCTCCACATGATGCCCAGTCTTCTACTTCTTCCTGTGAATAATCACGCCTATTTATCACAAGAACAGTATCTTGAAATAGGTTTTTTAGTTCAACGACATCTGACTGCTGCGCTACTCTGATTATAAAATTCTCTTTCATGTTCTGCTTCAAATAAACCATATCTATACTTCAATCCACTTTATTATTACATTCGGCAAAATAAGGAAGAAGAAAGAAAAAAAGCCTTGAAGGAATTCAAGACTTTCACTTATTTAGTAACTTTCTTCGTATATGGCTGATTGTTTCAGGGGTAACCCCCAGATACGATGCAATCTCTTTTAAAGGAACTTTTTCTTTCAAATCAGGGCAACGTTGCATCAATTTTAGATAACGTTGTTCAGGAGTATCACAATATACTTCTAACAACCTTTGATATGTCATGTCAAATAATACTTCTGCAATTTTACATCTAAAATTTTGTTGTTTTTCTCCTATATTGAAATATCTCAAATAACTATTTAGTGATATAAAATATATTTCGCTACCAGTTGTTGCTTGAATATTAATTGGTGAGTTGACTCTTTTTAGAAAAGATGAATAGTCACAAATGAATTCCCCTTCAAACGAATACCCTACAATAACTTCTTTACCATTACTATCTATACGAGTATAACGAAAAGCCCCTTTTTCGACGTATGCCGTATAAAGAGAAATATCTTTCTGACGAATGAAGTACTCTTTTCTTTCGCATAAGCGTTTTTGCCCTTTTTCACGAAAGAAGTCTATTAGTTCTGAATAATCCAGTTGATCTATATATGTATTAAATTTATCCATGCGCAAAGTCTTTGTACAAAGATAGTTAATATGCACATAACTTTGTTTTTAGCAATATATATATATTACGTAAAAAATCCAAATGTTAGTGTAGGGTGCAAGCTATATATACATATATATGCTTGCACCCTGCACCTAAGTTGAAATATTAATAATCAAATACTTGCATAATTCAAAACGAATGTGTACTCTTGAATCTAAGATAAATGGAGACAGACACCCGCCAGAAGCGGACAGAAACATATAAAAAAGTCAGTGTCTAAATCGTCCCCCTTTAAAGATGTAAGATTACATAAAATGTTGATATTTAGAATGATGAACCGCATGGAGTAAAGCCCCAATGGTATATCGCTATATGTTAACAACAACCTTCCCTATTGTTCTGGATTGTTCTACATATTGATGTGCAGTAATTATATCACTAAACAAGAATGTTCGATCAATATGTACTTTTATTTTTTTAGATTTAATTAAATTGTATAATTCTGTAAGTCCATCTACATTAGGAGATGCGTAAACAAATTTTACATTTTTATAACGTATCATGTCCGCAATAAGACGCAATGATATATTCGTATTGATATAACACCCTTTTGATGCTAAAATTTTATCAACTTTTGTGATTGAAAGATTAGCTATAACATCAAAAATTATATCAAACTGTTTTTGTAGTGCTAAAATATTCGTGTTTTGGTAACTAATAGTATAATCTGCCCCCAACTTTTTGCAAAATTCTTGATTCTTACAGCTTGAAACAGTCGTAACTTCCGCCCCATAATATTTAGCTAATTGAATAGCAATATGCCCCACTCCACTACTTCCACCATTTATCAAAATTTTATCTCCTTTTTTGATTTTTACTTTTTGGGAAAGTGCAAGCCAAGCTGTAATACCTGCCATTGGCAAACCTGCTAATTCAATAATGTTCAATTGTGGAGATATAGTAATAAATTGTCCACTGTTTAAAACGACATACTCACTATGTGCTCCACCTTGAAGATTTGGGAATAATCCCATGATTAAATCACCTTTTCTACATAAAGTTGTACTCGAATCAACAACTTCTCCTACAACATCAAATCCTAAGCTAGTACGAAATAAACTAGTAAAAAAGCTAAAATATCCTTTTCTGTATTTCCAATCGACTGCATTTAATGATGAATGCAACACCTTTACAAGTATCATGTTCTTACTTTTCAATCTTGGTATATCCAATTCTTTAAAATAAAGAACTTCGGCATTGCCATATTTTTTAAAACATAACTTCTTCATATAACCTATTTTTATTAATGAGACATTACAGTGCAAAAACACTAAATATCCTGCAAATTAAGGTATTATGAAAAACAAAAGTCTTGAGGTTATTCAAGACTTCTATTTGTATAGAAGTTTTTTTCTAATATGGCTAATCGTTTCAGGAGTAACACCAAGAAAGGATGCAATTTCTTTTAAGGGGACTTTTTCTTTTAGATTAGGACAACGTTGCATTAGGTTTAAGTATCTTTGTTCTGGAGAATCACAATATGCTTGTAGCATTCGTTGGTATGCCATTTTAAACATAGACTCTGCTATATTTCGCCCCACTCTCTGTGTATCACTATTCTTCTCTACAAAATCCATCAATTCTTTATATGACAGTTGATAAACAGCACAATCTGTAATAGCTTGAATACTTATTAGTGCTGGTTCTTGATGGATAAATGAAGCATAATCACAAACAAGTTCTCCCTCAAACGAAAAACAGACAATACGTTCATTTCCTGCTTCATTTGTGCATATATAGCGAAATGAACCACTTTCTATCCATCCAACAGTTAGAGAAGGACATTTTTGTTGCAAGAAGTATGCCTTTTTGGTGTACTCAACTCTTTTGCCTTTCTTTAAAAATAACTCTTTGAGAGTTGTGTAACTACTTAAATGGGTTATTGATAAGTTTATCTCTGACATAGTACTCTTCTTAACTTTAGGTGAGCAAAGATAAAAAGAATATCCTATAATGATGTATTTCAGCGAGATAAAAGTATTTTTAGAAAAGGGTAAAGTTTTTCTAGGACAAGATAAAGTTAGGTGCAAGGTGCAAGCATATATTTATATATATAGCTTGCACCTTGCACCTAAGTTGAAATATTAATAATCAAAGACTTGCATAATTCAAAACGAATGTGTACTTTTGAACCCAAGATGAATGGAGACAGACATCCGCCAAAAGAGGACAGAAACATATAAAAAAGTCAGTGTCCAAATCGTACCCCCTCAAAGGGATAACGATAATTAAAATATTGATATTTAGGATAGTGAACCACATGGGTTAAAGACCCAAGCGGATCACTGAAACAACAAGAAAAATCAAGCAAATCCCTGATAATCAGACATTATCAGGGATTTCTTTTTTCTAATAGGTAGCAGAAAATAGCCGTTTCAAGCATATTATCGGTGGATAAATCGTGGGACTAAAAATTAGTTCAAAAAAGTCCCACGAATTTGCATCTTTCTCACTGATTCATAGTATTTTGCATAGACTTACTTTGGAAGAGAATACATAGTTTTGTAACTTTAAAAACGATGTAAAAATGGCTCGAAAATCATTTTCTGTATTGTTCTTCATCAAGAAAGGCAAATTATTAAAGAACGGAGAAGCACCCGTGTGCATGAGAATCACCGTAAACGGCTGTATGGTAGATATTTCTATCAAAAGAAGCTGTCCCGTAAACCTATGGAATCAGGCAAAAGAGAATTCAAAAGGCAAAGACCGTATGTCGGTGGAACTGAACCACTACTTAGAAATTACACGCTCACGCATACACCAAATTTATAGGGAACTGGAAACTTCCGACAAGGTTATCACTGTTGATCTTGTTAGAAAACTGTATTATGGTGTGGACGAAGATAACAAAACGCTATTGCAGGTATTCAGAGAGCATAATGAACAAAGCCGTAAGCTGATTGGAAAAGACTTTGTAAGTAAGACCGTCCAGCGGTATGAAACCACTACCCGATATTTAGAAGAATTCATTAAGAAAGAATATCAATTACCGGATATTGCCCTGAATAACTTGGAAGCCAACTTCATTTCTAAGTTCGATGCTTTCTTGAAGATTGAAAAAGGTTGTGCGCAGAACTCCGCTATTACCCGATTGAAGAATTTAAAGAAGATTATCCGTATTGCTTTGGAAAACGACTGGATAAAGAAAGATCCGTTTGCTTACTACCGTTTCAAATTGGAAGAAACCGATCCTGAATTTCTGACGATGGACGAGATTAAAATCATTCTCGCCAAAGAGTTTACAATTAAACGAGTAGAACAGGTACGTGACGTTTTTGTCTTTTGCATTTTTACATTTGTTGCACTAACTAATGTATGCTTGATTATCAATAAATTGCAAACCAATAATAAAGGTATAGGTAATGGTTTAGAAACCACCTATCTTCATCATTTTGCATGATTCCCAATCATTTCAAATAGCTCAATGCGAAGATAATATTATTTTAAGAATTAACCAAATTCTGATAATCAAAATCATACAAATCCGGTGAATTGCCGGCTATGGTTGCTGAAATTTATATTTCAATCCATATTCTTCCAGTTTGCTGTACAGTGTTGTACGTCCTATTCCGAGCAGTTCAGCGGCAACCTTGCGGTTCCCGTTTGCCTGCTTTAACGCACGTAAAATCCGTTCCTTATCCTCTGTGTCATTGCGCAGGGCGAAGTTGACAGGTGAGTTAGGTTTTGTTACGGCAAGTTCCAGATGTTCTTTCGTGACAAGTCCTGTCTGTGCCTGCAACACCGCACCCATGATTTTCTGCCGAAGTGTAGCTAACACTTGAAAAGGGACCCGGAACAACATTTAAAAAGTGCCCCACCCA
>ERZ826016.1128-NODE-1128-length-27033-cov-4.217807_pt1 | contig 27033 bp, 20 predicted proteins | sample MGYA00519872_ERZ826016 | MGnify/ENA primary metagenome ERZ826016 (study PRJEB31778, sample SAMEA3449218) | human gut metagenome | biome: human gut; feature: human-associated habitat; material: faeces | place: United Kingdom | collected 2010/2012 ... | reverse complement strand
CGCAAAGAAAATACATATTACGGCGGCATCGATCTATGAGATAGAGATCTTGAAGCGTTCGATCGACGCAAGGAAAAAGCCGGATCTTTTTTATATTTATACCGTGGCGGTTCGTCTGGACATCCATCAGGAAAAGAAGTTACTAAAGAAATGCGCAAAGGATACGGACATTTCCCTGTATCAACCGATGACTTTTCAGATGCCAAAGAGCGGAGAACAGCCACTCTCTAAGCGCCCGGTTATTGTCGGTATGGGACCGGCAGGACTTTTTTGCGGGCTTTTGCTGGCACGCGCCGGTTTTTCACCCATCCTTTTGGAAAGAGGACGCGCAGTCGAAGATAGACAGGCGGATGTGGAAAAATTCTGGCAGACCGGATTGCTTGATACAGAGTCCAACGTGCAGTTTGGTGAGGGCGGAGCCGGAACCTTTTCGGATGGTAAATTAAATACATTGACTAAGGACAAGACCGGCAGAAATCAATTTGTTTTGCAGACTTTTGTGGAATTTGGGGCACCAAGGCAGATCCTTTGGGATGCAAAGCCACATATCGGTACGGACATCCTGCAGGAAGTCGTAAAGAATATGCGACAGGAGATCCGGCGCCTGGGTGGACTTGTCTATTTTGAGACAAAGTTTGAGGATTTCGAGGTCAAGGATGGCGTTTTGTCTGCCTTAAAGATCCGACAGGCAGGTCTAAATGAGACCATTAGGCTGGATGCCGGAGTGGCGGTGCTTGCCTTAGGACACAGTGCCAGAGATTCCTTTCAGATGCTTTATGAGGGCGGACTCTCCATGAGTGCCAAGGAATTTGCGGTCGGACTGCGCATTGAACATCCACAGACCATGATCCAGGAGGCGCAATACGGTAAGGATGCGCCGGGCTTTTTGGCGGCAGCCCCTTATAAGATGGCGACCAAATTAAAAAACGGACGTGGTGTCTATTCCTTTTGTATGTGTCCGGGTGGCTATGTCGTCAATGCATCTTCCATGCAGGAACATCTGGCGGTCAACGGTATGAGTTATTCCAAGCGGGATTCTGCCAATGCCAACAGTGCCATTGTGGTTTCCGTGGGGGCGGGCGAGTATGCCCTAGATGATCCCATGGGAGCGATCGCTTATCAGATGGCACTGGAAAAGAAGGCTTATACCCTGGCAAAGGGAGCCGTTCCCCAGCAGTTATACGGTGATTTTTGCAGCAATGTCAAAAGTTCTTCCTATGGCGATTTTGCTTCGCTTACCAAGGGAAAGACAGATTTTGCCAATCTGCGGGAACTTTTTTCTGAGGAGATCAATGCATCTTTTGTGGAGGGCATGACCTTGTTCGGGCATAAAATGACAGGCTTTGACCGAAAAGATGCCATATTATCCGGCATTGAAAGCAGGACATCTTCGCCTATCCGCATCCATAGAGACGGATCCTTTGTCGGCAGTGTGGAGGGGATATATCCTTGCGGAGAAGGTGCCGGTTATGCAGGCGGGATCACGTCTGCTGCCATGGATGGCATGAAAGTTGCAGAAGAGATTATAAAGAGATATCAGGTGAATTATGAATCATAAAAGTGTAGATTTTGAACAATTAACGCCCATGATGCAGCATTACATACAGACTAAGGATGCCAATCCGGACTGTATCCTGTTTTATCGTCTGGGTGATTTCTATGAAATGTTCTTTGAGGATGCTGAGATCGTATCCAAGGAACTGGAACTGACTTTGACCGGAAAAAGTTGTGGGCTTGAGGAACGTGCTCCCATGTGTGGCGTGCCATATCACGCAGCAGAGACCTATCTGACACGCCTGGTACAAAGAGGTTATAAAGTGGCTGTCTGCGAACAGATCGAGGATCCAAAAGAAGCCAAGGGCATGGTAAAGCGTGCCGTGACCCGTATCGTAACACCGGGCACCAATATGGATGCTATGTCTTTGGACGAGTCCAAGAACAATTATATTATGGGCATCTTTTTCGACGGTGACAAATACGGTCTGTCGATCGCAGATGTGACGACGGCGGATTTCTTTGTTACAGAAGTGGATTCCAACCGTTCCTGTCTGGACGAGATCAATAAATATGTGCCATCGGAGATCATCTGCAATGAGAATTTTACCATCAGCGGTATCGATATTGCGGATCTCAAAGAACGCATGCAGATCTCCATCGCAAAATTGGATGCTCATTATTTTGATGACCGTCTGGCTGTGGCTGTCTTGCTGGAACATTTCCACACCAGTCGGCTGTCTGCCCTTGGTCTGGAAGAGTTTCCTATGGGAAGTATTTCTGCCGGTGCTTTGATGAAGTATCTGACCGAGATCCAGAAGTCATCCTTGGAACAGTTCAACCATGTGCAGCCTTATCTCAATGGCAATTTTATGCTCTTGGATTCTTCGACCAGACGCAATCTGGAATTGGTCGAGACCTTGCGGGAAAAGCAAAAAAGAGGTTCCCTGCTCTGGGTCTTGGATAAGACCAAGACTGCCATGGGAGCAAGAATGCTCCGTTCTGATGTCGAACAGCCCCTGACCAATGCCGACCTGATCACTGACCGGCTGGATGCCGTGGACGAACTTTTACATAATATGATGGCAAGAGAAGAATTGCGGGAATACTTAAATCCGATCTATGATCTGGAACGTTTGAACACCCGTATCGTATATCAGACGGCAAATCCGCGTGATCTTCTGGCATTTAAAAATTCGGTTGCCATGCTGCCGGCGATCAAGACCGTGCTGGCAGACTTTAAGTCAAAAAATCTGGTGGAACTTTCTGAAAATATCGATAGTTTATCGGATATCTGTGCAGATATTGATGCGGCAATCTGTGAAGAACCACCGATATCTTCCAGAGACGGCGGCATCTTAAAGGATGGTTACAATGAGGAAGTAGACCGCCTCAGAAAAGCCAAGACCGAGGGCAAAAAGTGGCTGGCAGAACTGGAAGCGAAAGAAAGAGAGCGTACCGGGATCAAAAATCTAAAGATTAAATACAACAAGGTCTTTGGCTATTATCTGGAAGTGACCAATTCCTATAAGGATCTGGTACCGGCGGATTATCAGAGAAAACAGACGCTTGCCAATGCAGAACGTTTCTTTACCCCGGAATTAAAAGAGTTGGAAGATACCATTTTGGGAGCGGAAGATAAACTGATCTCCTTGGAATACGAATTGTTCCGGCAGTTGCGCAACCGCATTGCGTCGGAGGTGTCCCGTATTCAGACAACGGCAAAAGCCATTGCCAGACTGGATGTCTATGCATCCCTTGCCAATGTGGCAGAAAAGAACCATTATTGCAGACCAAAGATCAATACGCGCGGCCTGATTGACATCAAGGGTGGTAGACATCCGGTGGTCGAGCAGATGATGGATCAGCAGCTCTTTATTGATAACGACACCTATTTAGACAACAAAAAGCAGCGTGTTTCCATCATTACCGGTCCAAATATGGCAGGAAAATCTACCTATATGCGCCAGAGTGCATTGATCGTACTCATGGCACAGATCGGATGCTTTGTTCCGGCAAAGTCAGCAAATATCGGTATTGTAGACCGTATCTTTACCCGTGTAGGTGCATCGGACGATCTGGCGAGCGGACAGTCCACCTTTATGGTAGAGATGAATGAAGTAGCAAACATTTTGCGCAACGCTACCAAGGACTCCCTTTTGATCTTGGATGAGATCGGACGGGGAACAAGTACCTTTGACGGACTCAGCATTGCCTGGGCAGTAGTCGAGCATATCAGCAATGTCAAACTGATCGGAGCCAAGACCTTATTTGCCACCCATTATCACGAATTAACGGAGTTGGAAGGCAAATTAGAGGGTGTACATAATTACTGCATTGCCGTAAAAGAAAACGGTGATGATATTGTATTTTTACGAAAGATCGTCCCGGGCGGCGCGGACAAGAGTTATGGTATCGCGGTTGCCAAATTGGCAGGTCTGCCGGATGAGGTCATTGATCGTGCCAACCGCATTGTGACCCAGCTTTGTGAAAATGATATTGTAGACCTGGCAAAAAATATTGCGGTCGAAGGGCAGACGACAGGCGGCAAAAAACAGACCAAGCCACTGGATGATGTAGACAAGGCACAGATGTCCTTTTTGGATACGGTCAGTGATGATGCGATCATTGACGAACTCCGCAATCTGGACATCAGTCATATGACACCACTGGAAGCAATGAATGCGCTCAATGAACTACAGGTAAAGGTAAGAAATCGATGGTAAGAAATAAGATAGCGGTTCTGGAAAAATCGACAATAGATAAGATTGCGGCAGGAGAGGTCGTTGAAAGACCTTCCTCTGTCGTAAAGGAACTTGTGGAAAATGCGATCGATGCAGGGGCATCTGCCATCACGGTCGAGATCAAGGATGGCGGCAAATCCTATATCCGCATTACGGACAACGGCTGTGGCATCCCGGAGGACGAATTGTCTGTCGCTTTTATGCGCCATTCTACGTCAAAACTCCGGGACGCATCCGAACTGGCGGATATCCATACCCTAGGCTTTCGCGGTGAGGCGCTTTCCAGCATCAGTGCGGTCTCCAGGGTAGAAATGATCACCAAACCGGCAGATACCCTTATGGGCGTGCGTTATGTGATCGAGGGCTCTAAGGAAGTATCTTTGGATAAGATCGGGGCACCGGATGGAACGACGATCATGGTCTATCAGTTGTTCTTTAACACCCCGGCACGCAAGAAATTTTTAAAGACAGACACGACGGAAGCCTCCTATATTTCCGAACTGATGGAGCGGCTGGCACTGTCGCATCCGGATATTTCTTTCTGCTTTATTTCCAATAAAAAAGAAAAGATACATACCTCCGGCAATGGCAATCTCATGGATACCATTTATCAGATCTACGGCAGACTGATCGCATCCAACCTGCTTGCGGTAGAAAAGGAGACCGATCTTTTAAAAGTCAGTGGTTTTATCGGTAATTCCAATGTGGCGCGCGGCAACCGCAGTCTGGAGAATTTTTATATCAACGGCAGATATATCAAGAGTCCCCTGCTTTCCAAGTCTGTGGAAGAAGGCTATGTGGGCTATCTGATGCAGCATCAGTATCCTTTCTGTGTCCTGATGATCACGACCAAGGAAGCATCTGTGGATGTGAATGTACATCCGACCAAGCAGGAAGTCCGCTTTGATGATGAGATGGCAATCGCGGACATCTTTAAGTCGCTGATCTTTGAACGTCTGCATCAGGTCTTCCCGGATGTTCAGGACTACGTGTGCATCGCTCATCACCACCAGACTCATGATAGGCGTGCCCGGAGCCACCAGCTCGCCGCGCTTGGGAAAGATAGTGGCTATCTGTCCGTCTTCGGGAGCAGTGAGCCTGGAGTCTACAAGAAGGGCGGAAACTTCATCCACCGTGCTGCGTGCGGCATCTACAAGGCTACGTGCGGCTGCGCGGTCTTCGCTTTGCGCGCCGTCCACAGCCATTTGATATTGCTGGTATGCCGCGCGTTCGGCAGCTTGTGCAGCTTTGTACATGGCTTCTACTTCGTCCTTTCGTTGCGAAGTAACCACACTGTCTTTATAAAGGGTGAGGATGCGCTGATAGGTGGTTTGGGCAAGCGTCAGGTCGCTTTGCGTCTTATTCCAAAGCTGCAAGGCTGTAGCGATAATCTGCCTGCGCGTTCCGGCATCAATCTTTTTGTTCTGTTCCTGCGCCACCTGTTCCAAAGCATTTACCTGACGGTATTTGGCTTCGATAGTGGGACTGTTGATGACAACGAGCGTGTCACCCGCTTTTACCCAATCCCCCTCTTGTACGAGGAAAGAATCTACACGCCCCGGCAGTTTTCCGCTGATGCGTATCTCCGTGGCTTCTACCTGCCCTTGCAGCACCATTGGCTGCCGGCTCATAAGTGACATTCCGATAACCGATACTCCTACGGTAACGATTAATACGACGATGAATGCGATGCTGATGGTTTTGTTGCTGATATTCATTTAATTTAAGTATAAACTATAAAGTACGGTGTATCCAAATACACTTGATGTTTCTTTTTAGGTACGGATTATACGGAATAAGGAAAATCTGAGTTTTCCGTGTAATCCTCATTGCACAGCCTGTTTCTCAATTTTTAATTCTCAACTCTCAATTTACTAAGTTTCCCGAATTCTTCCGGCGTGCCGCAAAGCGCCAGCAGATTCATCAACGCCACGTCATACTCGTAATAGGCTGCCAGTCGGGCCACGCGTACGGTTGCCAGCATCGTTTCTGAATCTATTACTTCGGTGCTTGTTGCCATGCCTTCAGTGAACGATTTCTTGCGGATGCGCACTAACTCTTCGCTCAGTTCGATGGTTGTGTTCAGGGCACGAACGTTATCCTGTGCTTTCTGCATCTGCGTGTAGAGTTTGTCGATGCCCACACTTAAATCGTCTTTGGCTTTTTCCTGCCCTATGGAGAGGGTCTGTTGGGCTATCTTGGATTGGCGTATCCGTTTCTCCCGTGCCAAACCGTCAAAGAGATTCCAGGTGAATCCTACTCCTATCATGGTGCGGGGGATGAGGTTGCTTTGGATGCCGTGGGCATATAGCGTCTGCTTGCCGAATACGGCGATGTCCGGCAGGTAGCCGCTCTGTTCGATACGGAGCTGCTGTTTGGCTATATGCGATTGCAACTGCAATTGGTTGACGGTATAGTTCTCGGTTTGCATGGTTTGCAGGAACTCCTCTTTTGCAGGTAGCACGGCGTTTATGAAAAGCGGGGAAACGGGTTGTATGCTGCAAGTATCCGTAATGTTGAGCAACGTACGCAAAGCGTTTTGTAGAACAGCTGCTTCCTTTTGCGAGGCTTCCAGCGAGCGTTGCGCTTCGTCCATGTTCACTTGCGCAAAGAGGCGTCCGGCCTTGTCTATCATTCCGGCGGCTTCCAGTTTCAAGGCATTTTCGTAATGACGTTTCAGGCTGTTGTAGGTGTCTTGGCGTACGCGCACCACTTCTTGTGCCAGGCGCAGTCCGAAATAGCTTTCCGCCAAGAGGACACGCTGCGTGGCGTCTGTCTGTTCGCGGTTCTCGCGGGCGATGTCAATCATTGCATTTCCTATCTTTCCGGCACGGATGCGCTTTCCGCCGGAAAACACGATCCATTCGGCGGTCAGACCTACCGTGGTGAGGTTACGGGGTGCGAGCGGAAAGGCGAGGGTGTGGCTGCCTATCTGGTCGAGGATACTGCTGATAAATTGGTCGTCCGGTACGAGGTTGTGAACAAAGTCTTTGGCAGGGTCGGTAAATTGCGACAACGGTTGCTTCACTTCTATCTTTTCGGACAGGTGTACGAATGTGCCCGCACCTTGCAGGCTCGGATACCAAAGGGCGTTCAGTTTGTCACGTTCCGTCCGTGCGGTCTCGATACCCTTGTCGGCTATCTTCAGGCTTCGGTTTCCCTGCTGCATCTGCCGAAGGGCATCATCGAAGCTCAGGGAGAGGATTTGCGCTGTTGCGGAAACACTTGCTCCCAAGAAGATGATGAGTAAGATTTGTTTCATATATTAAGTTTTTCGTTTAGGTTGGAATAATAGTCTTTCAAACACTCTTTGCGAAAGATTGTTCGTTCGTATATTGCGTAAAAAACTAATAAAGCAGATTTATGAATGAAGTAGAAACAAAAGATGTGGGCACAACGGATTTGTCTGCCTACATGATGAAAGTGATTGAAGAACTAAGGCGTGACAGGAAGCCGCCGGCAGTACATATCTATGCCTGTACGCTCCGCTCCTTCATCCGCTTCTCCTGCAGCGGGGAGGAGGAGTGCTCCATGCCGATGCAGGAAGTCTTCACACCCGGTCGCCTGAAAGAGTACGAACAGTGGATGTTGCTCCGTAAACTGACGCAGAACACCATATCCACCTACATGCGTACTTTGCGTGCCGTTTACAACCGTTGGATGCCGCCCGGCACGGCGGAGCACAATCCGCGACTCTTCGATGATGTCTATACCGGTGTGGTGTCGCAGACCAAGCGTGCGCTCACTGCCCGCCAGATGGAACAGTTGCTGGAAGCCGACCTTTCCGGTCTTTCTCCACAGCAGCAGGCGGTACTTGCTTATTTTCTGCTGATGTTCTTGCTCCGCGGCATGCCTTTCATAGACCTTGCCCATTTGCGCAAGCGCGATATGCAGGATGGCAGGATAACCTACAGCCGCCATAAGACGGATAAGCCGATAACGGTACGCATTCCCCGTGAGGCTCTTGTGCTGATAGCGAAGTACGCCGACAGGCATTCCGCCTCGCCCTACCTTTTCCCCATACTCGATGCGAGGATACGGGACAGCTGGCAGTCGTACCGCAATTATCAGGATGCCCTTCGGCATTTCAATCGCAAGTTGGGGCAGGTGATGAGCCGCTTGCTGCCCGGGGTACGGGTCAGCTCATACACGGCCCGACACACATGGGCTACACTTGCTTTCCATAGCGGACAGCCGGTGGGGATTATCAGTCAGGCTTTGGGACATTCGTCCCTGCGGGTGACGGAAACCTATCTCAAGCCTTTCGGCAATGAGCTGGTCGATAAGGCAAACAGGCAACTGATAGCTTCCGTTAGAAAATGTAAATGGAAAAATGAAACAGAATATAGGGCAGGATTATAAGCCGGAATTACTTACCAAGTAACGGTGTTGTTAACGTTGTAAATATATGCTAAATTTTACCAAATGCCAATTAATTGTTAGAAAAAGTTTAATTAAATCTTGTATTTAGTCCTGAAGCCCGCAAATCCCACCTTATATAATATATATTGCCCCGTTCGTATTCCGTATAAGATATACGAACCCCTTTCCCCGCTTCGGATGTAAAAGCGGAGCCGAAACCTCGACAGTTGAAAGATGGAATTTATAGGGGTAATAACAGCTGAATCATGTACAGATTCCACGAATTGTACACTCTTCTCTTCGTATGCCGGCCATTACTTGGTAAGTAATACCCTATATACTATTATGTCCATGCTATCAGCACAAAAGTTATTGGCTATATTGTTCCTATTAGCCCTCTCTTTTCCCGTTTGCGGACAGGAAAATATCCGTATTACCCATACTGCATTTTTTCGTTTTGACAAGACAGACATTGATATTGCTTACGCTGATAATCGTAATGTGCTTAACTGCTTAGGAACTCTTTTATCCGATTCTTTTCATGTGTCCTTTATAGATTCAATTCATTTATATACCTATGCTTCTCCCGAAGGACGAGAGAAATACAATGTACAACTCGCTGTTCGACGTGCAGATACCATGCAACGCTATCTTGCCGATAACTATCCTTTGTTGTCATCCGTTCCTGTCTCTCTTTTTCCGCAAGGTGAGAACTGGGACGGGCTGCGAGCATTGGTTTCGGCAGATACAGCTTTCAATGAACGTGAAGAGGTATTGATGATACTTGATAAAGTGCATAATCCTGCCCGTCGTGAATCTCTGCTTAAATTCCTGAACGGTGGCAAAGCCTTCAGATATATGCAACAACATATTCTTCCGTTATTACGCAATGCCATGATTTGTATTGTTTGGATAAAAGGGTGTTTGAATTCGACAGCGCTTTCTGTATCTTTATGCCGAATGAAAACTGTTGGCGAAATGATAGAGACAGCAGGTTCTGTATCAACTTATCTGCCTGCTCCTACACCTTATATATATGTTCTTCCCAAAACTTCCGATAGATATTCCGCTTTGAAAACAAACCTCGCTGCATGGGCAATTGCTTCTGTCAATTTGGCCTATGAGATACAGATAGGTCACCGTTTTTCTCTTGATTTGCCTTTAGTGTGGAGTTCATGGGACTTGACACGTACTTCTGCCTTACGAATCGTCCTTTTTCAGCCGGAACTGCGTTATTGGTTTTCCAAACCGGGACGAGGGCATTTTCTCGGCCCGCATATACACATTGCTCGTTATAACCTGAAATGGAAAGAATATCGTTATCAGGATACTGGCTATCCTCTTTGGGGTGTAGGATTTAGTTACGGCTATACTGTTTCATTGACCGCTCTTTGGGGAGTGGAGTTTAATTTGGGTATGGGTTATGCAAACAGTCGTTATAAAACTTTCCTTAATATGCCGAATGGTGCGTTGTGTACTATTCGTCCGCTACGTTATTGGGGTGTCACCAATTTGGGACTGTCATTCATTTATAAACTGTCGAAACCATGAAGAAGATTATTATAAAAGGAAAATACCTTCATAAATCGTGCATTCCGATTTTATATTTACTGCTGCTGTTTCTTGGCGGTTGTATTCACCAATACCCTGATGAAACCCCAACGGAAAAATGTCTCTTTGGAAATGGAACTCTTATTGGATGGTGAGTTTATTCCTTTACCTGCCATTACGAAAACCGATGAAGGTGTTGTGAATGAAAGTTATGCTTCCCGCGTTATCGTTGAAGCGCGCAGAGCAGGAGAATCTGTCTCTACCGTACGAGCTGTGACGATAGTCAATGAAGAAAAGCTGACGGGAGCCCAAATAACTCTTCCTTCGCCTCTGATTCTTAATCCTGCTTTTTACGACCTTACAGTTTGGGTAGATTATACGCGAACAGAGACGCTATCGGATACATATTATGCTACGGAGGACTTCTGTTCCGTTTCTTACCTGCTGCCTTATGAAGATGACTACTGCCGACGGGATGCTTTCTATGGTAATGCATCCGTGGATTTGACAGAACAGGAAGGAGAGTATAAGGTACGGATAAATCTAAAGCGGCCGTTGGCGTATTACCGTATTATTGCCACCGATGTGCAGCAGTTTCTGAATAAACAATATGCCAATGGTCATTCCGGTATAGGAGAATATGAAATCATCGTGAACTATCAATATTTTCTCGTAACCCATTTGAATATTATTACGGGTGAGCCGATAAATTCTGCTCCCGGTTTTAGTTATACCCGCCAGATAAAGCTTACCGATTCAATGGCGGAGTGTGAACTTGCTGCCGACTATTTACTTGCGGACGATAAAAGTTCTATAATAACGGTGAGCCTTGCTGTGACAGATGGTAAAGAAGTATTGTTGAGCCGGACCACTGACTTGGAAATACCTTATCGGCGCGGATATACTACTACTGTGGAAGGCGCTTTCCTTTCCAGGAACAGCGGGAATGCTTCCGGTGGAATAAATGTCGGTGTGGACGGTGACTATGAGGGAGAAATAAATATCAATGTGTCTCATTAATTTATTAACTAAAAACTTTTATTTATGCAAACAAAACAATTGATTTTCAGTCTGATTGCTATAACAGCAATTTTGTTTGTCTCTTGCTCGGAACGACAATCGGCAACGGGGACAGAAGTGAGCGGAACCCAAATCTTCACTTTTAGCTTGGCTACAGAGGGAGATGTACAAACACGTGCCGCTGCGCCTACGGTGACAGGATATAAATTACAGTATTTCCTGCAAGTCCTGAATGCAGACGGAAATGCGATAGAAGCATCTTCCGATAATAACGAAACAGGTACATTCAGTGTAGAGTTACCTGCGGGTGTGGCTTATACCTGTTTGTTTTGGGCGCATTACATTCCGGATGCCGGCGGTGAAAATGAGTTCTTTGATACAACAGACCTTAAGGCTGTGACTTTAAAGAAGCATCTGACGCATGCCGACCAATGTCAGGCATTTTGTGCTACTGCATCAATAACGGTCGGTCAGGCATCGGGGGTTCACTCGATAGTTTTGAGGCGTGCTGTGGCACAGGTAAATATCAAGAGCAATGAAAAGATGGAGAAGTATTCCAAACTGACAGTAAGTTATACCAATGTTCCCAATACTTTTAATGTATCGGACAATACGGTTTCTTCTGCTGGCAGTGTTACGGATCCGTCTGCTTTTGAAGTAACCGATTTTACGGCAAATGCCGGTGCAGATGGCAGATTTACGTACCAGTCGGTTTATTCATTTGCTTCGGCAGATGGTGCCGGAAGTATGTTGAGTCTGGAGATAGATACTTATAACAGCGCAAATCCGGGTACTCCTTTGCAGAGCGTGACTATCGACCACGTGCCTACCAAAAAAAACTATAAGACCAATGTGGTGATTAGTTTTAATCCGGCAACTCTTACGCATACTTACACTTGTGATTTTGCAGATTGGGATGCAGATATAGATGTCAGTGTATGGGACGGGCAAACTCCTGCAGCCGATGCAAATGCCAAATTTGGTGATGCAAGCAAGAATGGCGATAGTGCAGAGACGGCTTACGTTATTTCCGGAGCTTCTGATCTTGCCCAGCTTGCAGCGAATGTGAATAGCGGAATATCTTATGAGAATAAATATTTCAAGCAGACAGTCAATATTCATCTGAACAATCATGACTGGATGCCTATAGGAACAACTACTAATCCTTTACGAGCAAATTACGATGGGGGAGGATATGAAATAATTGATTTGAAAGCTAACGTGACACAACAAAATGAGAATAGCGGTCTGTTCGGATATGCTGATGGCAATATTGTGATAAAGAATATCCATGTCAGCGGTGATGTAAAAAGCAAGTATAAAGCCGGTGGAATATGCGGAGGCATGTCAAAATATGAAGCAACGACTACGGGAGTGATAAGTGGATGCTCTTTCAAAGGAAGTGTAGAAGCGAGTTATGCAGGCGGTGGAATTTGTGGAGAAGCGGAAGGAAAAACCATTATAGTGTCGTGTGCCAATTATGGTACGGTAATTTGTGCCTATCAGGGTGGTGGAATTGTAGGTATAGCTTCGACTGCGACCGGTGCTGTTGTAGCAGGATGTTATAATGCAGGAAATATAAATGAGGGTTACAGTTCCGCCACAAGTGGAGGTATTGTAGGAGCGTCTGGCACTGCCATAGGTTGCTATAATACGGGAGTAGTAGACGGGGCACGGATAAAAAGTCTTGCTGATAATACGACAAACTGTTTTACTGCAGTATTGTATGGAGAGTCTCAGAATGGAACAACAGTATTCGGCGGAAGTGCCTGGCCGGCTTATAACACTGCCGGTAGTTCTTGGTTTGTAGCCGATGCTCCCGATGGTTCGTATACTTACGATACAAATTCGAAAACTTTTTCAGACTGTAAGTTTTGGAAGACTGGTGGCCGTTGGAATGATACAGCACCCGTATATCCCAAACTCTGGTGGGAACAGTAACCTATGACAATGTGTGTCGTGCTCTGATGGGCAACACCGAATAGAGAATTGTCTGAACATGCAAAGGTGCATCAAAAAACAGATTTCTTTCCCACGACTTGATGTACCTTTGTTTTCAATGCAGTCGCTGTAAGCACTGCAACCAATCGTATCATAACAATTAAAAAAAACATACAATGGCAGAAAATATCAAATATCAGATCAATGGCCAGTTGGCCGACAATACCGTTACGGTGGATAACAAGGAAGACATGATTCTTGTCCCCGTCAGCATCGGCAGTGCAAACGAGGCACGTATCATCGCGGAGATGAAAGCCGAGGACTCAGGTCTGCGCGAGGAGACCATCAAGCACGTATTCGAATTGGAGAAACGTGTTATCAAACGCCTGCTCATGAGCGGCTACAACGTGAATACGGGTCTTTACTACGCCAGCGTCAGCTTTCGCGGTGTCATAGAGAACTCGCAATGGAATCCCGCAAAGAACTCTATCGTGGTGAATTTCAATGTAGGAGCGGATTTGCGCCAGGCAATAAAGAATACTACCGTAGGCATCATTGGCGAGAAGGGGGCAGCCATGTTCGTTACAGGCGTACAGGATGCCGCCACCCGTGCACAGGATGCCAGCGCCACCGCAGGACGAGCTTTCACCCTCACAGGCGGTAAACTGAAAATAGCCGGTACGGACCCCTCAGTAGGCATCACTCTGACCGATTCTTCCGGTGCGGAAACAAAAATAACGGAAGACCTCTATGTCGTGAACGACCCGTCCCGACTGACGTTCATCATCCCCGCAGGCCTTGCCGACGGCACGTACGAACTGAAAGTGACGACGCAATTCTCCGGTTCCGGTTCTAAATTACTGAAAACCCCACATAGCGCCGCCAAAACCATTTATATCGGCAAAGCGCCCGAAGGCGGAGGCGGTTCGTCCGGCAGTGAAGAAGAAAATCCTCTCGGATAAACAAGAGTTGGTATGCAGCCACGCTGCACAGTACTGTGCAGTATGACTGCATAGCCTTGTGCAGGGTAGCTGCATAGAACTGTTCGGGATGGCTGCATAATGCCATCTGTCATTACTCCCGATTATGGTGGGAAACATATAAAAAGTGCTGTTCATAGAATCTTATGGACGGCACTTTTTGTAACTCAATGAAAATACATAAGGAAAGATACTTTCGCTTTCTATCTCTATAAAAAGGATTTTGTATCTTTGTCATCCGAATTAAAACCATGCAGCGTACCTGAACTCTGCAAGTGGTTTTATGCTTTTACAAAAGAAGATGATTGACAAAGAAATAAGTAATCTGAAAGCTATTGATACCTTGATCCGGCAGGAACAGCCTTTGGCCGTTTATCGTATTCCAGGTGAGGACACTCCCCGTTTGCTGACACAAGCGTCGGGAAGCGTCCGTCTGTTGTATGACCTTAAAGACTTGGACGGGGCACGCGGTTTCGTCATTGCACCGTTCCGTGCAAGCGAGTCGTGCCCGATTGTGCTGATACAGCCGGAGCAGTGGGGACAGCCTTTGCCGCTTGGCGAGTACGCGGAAGAGGAGCTGGAAGCTTTCCGGTTGCGTCAAGGCAGGGAAACATTTTCAGAAGCTTGCACGGAAGAGTACGAAGCATGCTTCCGGACATTTATAGAAGCCTTGCGCAGCAAGCAGTTTGACAAATTGGTCCTTTCCCGTAAATCCGTCATCGGGCAGTGCCCGGGTTTCTCTCCCTCGGCAGTGTTTCGTGCGGCATGCAAGCATTATATTCATTCTTATATATACTTATGCTATACGCCCCGGACAGGTGTCTGGATGGGTAGTACCCCTGAGATTATCTTATCCGGGGAGAAAAACGAGTGGAGCACCGTGGCATTGGCGGGAACCCAACCTTTGCAGGATGGCAGACTGCCGCAGGAATGGGGCGAGAAGAACCGGCAGGAGCAGGACTATGTGGCGTCTTATATCCGTCGGCAGCTTCTGTCATCGGGCATTCATCCCACGGAGAGCGGTCCGTATCCCGCTTATGCCGGAGCACTGTCGCACCTGAAAACGAGTTTCCGTTTCACCTTGAAAGATAACAACCGTTTGGGAAGCCTTCTGGAGCTTCTGCATCCGACTCCTGCCGTGTGCGGTCTGCCGAAAGAGGAGGCATACCGTTTTATACTGGACAACGAAGGGTATGACCGCCGTTATTATTCCGGTTTCATCGGGTGGCTCGACCCTGACGGCAAGACGGATTTATACGTGAACCTGCGGTGCATGCACATCGAAAACGGGCAGTTGTCTTTCTATGCCGGCGGCGGACTGCTGGCTTCTTCGGAGCTGAATGACGAATGGCTGGAAACGGAAAAGAAGTTGCAGACCATGAAACGGTTGGTAAGCATGTCCCTATAATCCATAAATCGCTAATCTTTAATCACTGAACCATGTATACAGACAAAAAGAATATACTCCAACTGGCAGCGCTTCTCGAGGCGTACGGAATTACCAGGGTCGTGTTGTGCCCGGGCAGCCGCAATGCCCCCATCGTGCATACTTTGTCCAATCACCCGGGCTTTGTTTGCCATGCAATGACGGATGAGCGGAGTGCGGGGTATTTCGCCCTCGGCCTGGCTTTGAATAGCGGCAAGCCCGTTGCGGTGTGCTGCACTTCGGGAACTGCCTTGCTGAATCTCCACCCTGCTGTGGCGGAGGCCTTTTATCAGAAAGTTCCCTTGATAGTCATTTCCGCCGACCGCCCGGCTGCTTGGATAGGACAAATGGACGGACAGACGCTTCCGCAGCCGGAGGTGTTCCGGTCGCTGGTCAAGAAATCCGTCAACCTTCCCGAAATTCATACGGAGGAGGATGAGTGGTTCTGCAACCGACTGATAAACGAAGCCCTGCTGGAAACCAACCATCACGGAAAAGGACCGGTACATATCAATGTGCCCGTTTCCGAGCCTTTGTTCAATTTCACGACGGAGGCGCTGCCCCAAGTGCGTGTCATCACCCGCTATCAGGGGCTGAATGTCTACGACCGCGATTATAACGAACTCATCGACCGCATGAACAAATACCGGAAGCGGATGATTGTGGTGGGGCAGATGAACCTTATCTATCTGTTTGAAAAGCGGTATACCAAACTGCTGTATAAACATTTTGCATGGCTGGCGGAGCATATCGGCAACCGGACGGTTCCGGGCATTCCCGTGAAGAATTTCGATGCGGCGCTCTATGCCATGCCCGAAGATAAAATGGACCAGATGGCTCCCGAACTGCTGATTACTTACGGAGGGCATATCGTATCCAAACGGTTGAAAAAGTATCTTCGCCGGCATCCGCCCAAAGAGCATTGGCATGTGTCGCCGGATGGCGAGGTGACCGACCTTTACGGCTCCTTGACCACCGTTATAGAAATGGACCCGTTTGAGTTTCTGGAAAAGATAGCGGCCCTGCTTGAAACCCGGACTCCCGAATATCCCCGCATCTGGGAAGACTACTGCAAGGCTGTTCCCGAACCGGAGTTCGCTTATTCGGAGATGGCGGCAGTGGGGGCGTTGATAAAGTCCTTGCCGGAAGCATCGGTACTGCATCTGGCAAACAGTTCGGTGGTGCGTTATGCCCAGTTGTATGCCGTTTCGCCCACCGTAGAGGTTTGCTGCAACCGGGGAACCAGCGGCATCGAAGGTTCGCTTTCCACGGCTGTGGGGTATGCGGCGGCATCTGACAAGCTGAACTTCGTTGCTATCGGAGATTTGAGCTTCTTTTACGATATGAATGCGTTGTGGAATGCCAATATCGGTCCCAACCTGCGCATCCTTTTACTGAATAACGGCGGCGGAGAAATCTTTCATACATTGCCGGGGCTCGACATGTCGGAGTCTTCGCATAAGTTTATCACAGCGGTTCACAAGACTTCGGCCAAAGGCTGGGCGGAAGAGCGGGGATTCCTTTACCTGCGTGCGGAGAACGGCGGACAGTTGGCTGAGGCCATGAAGTCCTTCACCAGTCCGGAGGCAGCGGAGCGCCCCGTCTTACTGGAAGTGTTTACCGACAAGGACGAAGACACCCGTATGTTGAAGAATTATTATCATCAATTAAAATAGAATACAGATTATGCAGACAAAAAGAGAATGGACAACCATCCGGGAATATGAAGATATTCTTTTTGAATACTATAACGGAATTGCCCGTATCACCATCAACCGCGAACGCTACCGCAATGCGTTTACCCCGACCACTACCGCTGAAATGAGCGATGCCTTGCGCATCTGCCGTGAGGAAGCGGATATTGATGTGATTGTGATTACCGGAGCCGGTGATAAGGCATTTTGTTCGGGCGGCGACCAGAATGTGAAAGGACGCGGCGGGTATATCGGTAAGGACGGCGTTCCCCGCTTGAGCGTATTGGACGTGCAGAAGCAAATCCGCAGCATCCCGAAACCCGTGATTGCCGCCGTAAACGGTTTTGCCATCGGTGGCGGACACGTGCTGCATGTGGTGTGCGACTTGTCCATCGCTTCCGAGAACGCTATCTTCGGCCAGACAGGTCCCCGTGTGGGAAGTTTCGATGCCGGATTCGGCGCATCTTACCTGGCTCGTGTGGTAGGTCAGAAGAAAGCGCGTGAAATCTGGTTCCTTTGCCGGAAATACAATGCGCAGGAAGCGTTGGAAATGGGATTGGTCAACAAGGTAGTGCCTTTGGAGCAACTGGAAGACGAGTATGTGCAGTGGGCGGAAGAGATGATGCAGCTCAGTCCGCTGGCTTTGCGCATGATTAAGGCGGGGCTGAATGCGGAGCTGGACGGACAGTCGGGCATTCAGGAACTGGCAGGCGACGCTACCTTGCTCTATTATCTGACGGATGAAGCCCAGGAAGGTAAGAACGCATTTCTGGAGAAACGCAAGCCTAACTTCAAGCAGTATCCCAAATTCCCCTGACACCCGTAATGGACTGGAAGATAGAGATTATCCCCCGGTTGCTGCATTTCAAGCAGCCGGCGGGGACTTCCCGCGGGGTGTATACGACCCGGAAAGTGTGGTATCTTCATCTGACCTCTCCCGACTATCCGGGCAGGACGGGAATAGGAGAGTGCGCTCCGCTGCCTGCATTGAGCTGTGACGACCTTCCCGATTACGAGAATATACTTGCCGGGGCTTGCCGGCGGCTGGAACAGTGCGGGGGAGAACTGGATACGGATGTCTTGCGCGACTATCCGTCCATCCTGTTCGGATTGGAAACGGCGTTCCGTCATCTCCTGACGGGCAGTTGGGCATTGTACGATACGGACTTCTCGCAAGGAAAGGCGGGGATTCCGATAAACGGGCTTATCTGGATGGGCGACTTTGACACGATGCTCTCCCGGATAGAGGAGAAAATGGCAGCCGGTTTCCGTTGCATCAAACTGAAAATCGGCGCTATCGGCTTTGAGGATGAGTTGGCTCTGCTTCGCCATATCCGTGCACATTTCTCTTCCAGGGAGATAGAGTTGCGTGTGGATGCCAACGGCGCTTTCTCTCCGGCTGATGCGATGGAGAAACTGAAACGCCTGTCCGAACTGGAGCTGCACTCCATTGAACAGCCCATCCGTGCAGGGCAGTGGGAGGAAATGGCGCGTCTTGCTGCCGACTCTCCGCTGCCGATAGCCTTGGATGAAGAACTGATAGGCTGCAATACGCCGGAAGGGAAGCGGAAGCTGCTTTCGGCAATCAATCCGCAGTATATTGTTCTCAAACCTTCTTTGCACGGCGGGATATGCGGTGGCAACGAGTGGATTGCCGAAGCGGAAAAACGGCATATTGGCTGGTGGATTACTTCGGCTCTGGAGTCGAATATCGGCCTGAATGCAATAGCCCAATGGTGTGCCACCTTCGATAATCCGCTGCCTCAGGGGCTGGGTACGGGACTGCTTTTTACGGACAACGTGGAAATGCCTCTTGAGGTGAGGAAAGATTGTTTATGGTTTTGTAATGATGATATTTAAAGGTATCCGATGATATTCGACCGACAACGACAGCGTTTGCTGCTGCAAGGAAAGGAGTATACGGCCGGGGATATATCCCGGTTGGTGGCGGAGGGAGCGGAAAACTGCCCGCCCGCCTTGTGGGATTTGTATCTTTTTCTGGAGAAGTGGTTCGATGCCTCTCCGGTTATCACCGTCCATACGTCGGGCTCCACAGGCACGCCGAAAGAGCTGGTGGTGCGCAAAGACCGGATGATGCAGAGCGCCCGCCTCACTTGCGAGTTTCTGAACTTGCAAGCGGGAGATACCGCTTTGCTGTGTATGAACCTTCGTTATATAGGGGCTATGATGGTGGTGGTGCGTTCTCTGGTTGCGGGGCTGAATCTGATAGTGCGTCCTGCTTCCGGCCATCCTCTTTCGGATATAGAAGAGCCGCTGAGATTTGCGGCGATGGTTCCTTTGCAGGTTTATAACACGCTCCGTGTTCCCGAAGAAAAGGCGCGGCTGGAGCAGACGGATATTCTGATTATCGGCGGCGGAGCGGTGGACGACAGTCTGGAGGCGGAAATGAGCGCTCTTCCCACGGCGGTCTATTCTACGTACGGCATGACGGAAACGTTGTCCCATATCGCATTGCGCCGTCTGAACGGAGATACCGCTTCCAAGCATTATTATCCTTTTCCCTCGGTCGAACTGTCCTTATCTGCTGAAAGTACGCTGGTTATTAAAGCTCCGCTGATTTGCGGGGAGGTCTTGCAGACCAATGACATTGCCTGCCTCTATCCCGATGGAAGTTTTACCATTGCAGGCCGGAAAGATAACGTTATCAATAGCGGTGGAATCAAGATACAGGCGGAGGAAATGGAGAAAAGACTACGGCCGTTTATCCCTGTACCGTTTGTAGTTACTTCTGTTCCCGATCCGCGTTTGGGGCAGGCGCTTACCTTGCTGATTGCCGGACAGGTGGATGTAAGAGAACTGGAGAGTAAGTTGCAGACGGTGCTGGATGCCTATCATCGCCCCAGACATATTTTTATGACAGAATCGATACCGCAAACGGAGAACGGTAAAACAGACCGTGCCGGATGCCGTATATTAGCTCGACAAATGAAAAAACTTCACCCTTTGATGTTTGCCGGAACCGGCAGCGACGTGGGCAAGAGCATTATAGCCGCTGCCTTTTGCCGCATTTTCAGGCAGGACGGATACCGGCCTGCTCCCTTCAAAGCGCAGAATATGGCGCTTAACTCGTATGCTACTCCCGAAGGACTGGAGATAGGACGTGCACAGGCCGTGCAGGCGGAAGCCGCCGGAGTGTCGTGCCATACGGACATGAATCCGTTACTGCTGAAACCCCAGTCGGACCGGACTTCGCAAGTGGTATTGAACGGTAAGCCTATCGGCAGTCGTGGTGCATACGACTATTTCCGCAAGGAAGGACGCGAGGAGTTGCGCAGGGAAGTATGTGCGGCGTATGACCGCCTTGCGCAGAAATATAATCCCATCGTATTGGAAGGTGCGGGCAGCATCTCCGAAATCAACCTGCGCGAGGTAGACCTCGTGAATCTGCCGATGGCAATGTATGCCGGTGCGGACGTGATTCTGGTAGCGGATATAGACCGTGGCGGGGTCTTTGCCAGTGTGTACGGTTCGGTAATGCTGCTTACTCCCGAAGAACGCAAGCATGTAAAAGGTATTCTTATCAATAAGTTCCGGGGAGATATACGTCTCTTCGAGTCCGGCGTCAAAATGCTGGAAGAGCTTTGCGGAATTCCGGTGGTCGGGGTGGTTCCTTATTATAAGGATATCTATATCGAGGAAGAGGATTCGCTTGCCCTTGCCACCAAATCATTGCAGGCGGAGCAGGGTAAGGTGAATATAGCTGTGGTTCTGCTGCGCCACCTCAGCAACTTCACGGATTTCAATGTGCTGGAACGCGACCCGCGCGTGCATCTTTTCTATACCAACAACACCGACGAACTGGCGAAGGCGGATATCATCATCCTGCCCGGCAGCAAGAGTACCCTTGCCGACCTCTATGAATTGCGCCGCAACGGAGTGGCGCAAGCCGTCATCCGCGCCCATCGTGAGGGAACTGCCGTGTTGGGCATCTGCGGCGGCTATCAGTTGATGGGGCAGGAAGTGCTCGACCCCGACCACGTGGAAGGGGAGATAGAACGGTTGCCCGGTCTTGGACTGCTGCCCGTAAGTACACGAATGACGGGAGAAAAGGTGACGCGACAGGTGAACTTCCAACTTCTTGAAAGCTGCCGTGCCGCTGTTCCGCAAGGTAACTCTTCCTCCTCTATTTTCAACAACCAACCTTCAGCGTCCCATTTTCTGCTAAAAGGCTACGAGATTCACATGGGTAGTACCGTACCGGTGGAGGGAGCGTCCGCTTCTCCGCTGAACCGGTTGGAAAGCGGGCAATGTGACGGGTATATCGTGGACCGTACGTGCATGGGGACTTACATTCACGGCATTCTCGACAATCCGGAGTTTATCGACTTCCTGCTCGAACCGTTTGCCGGTAAATTGTCGGAAGAGGCGGAAACGTTCAACTACCGGCAGTTTAAGGAAGAGCAGTACGACAAACTCGCCGACCATGTGCGGCAGCATGTCAATCTGCCGCTTATTTACAAGATATTGACGGACAACAATTAAAATCGGATAGAATATGATTGACGGACACGGAGACGATTCCTATAAATACAGCCGCCCGATAACGGCAAATTTCAGTTCCAACGTGTACAGCAAGGTGAATCTTTCCCGTTTGAAAGCTCATCTTTGCGAATGTATCGGGGAGATAGGCAATTACCCCGAACCCGAACCCTATACGTTGGAAGCCCGTATAGCTTCCCGCTGTCAGCTACCGTCCGGAGCTGTTTGCGTAACGAATGGCGCAACGGAGGCCATATACCTTATTGCACAGACTTTCCGGGGTACGAATACAGCTATCCTGCAACCCACTTTCAGCGAATATGCGGATGCCTGCCGTATGCACGGACACCGGGTGAGTTCGCTTTATCAACTGCCGAAGGAGCAGGACGGGTATCGCCTGCCGGACGATGTGCGGATGCTGTGGCTCTGCAACCCCAACAATCCCACGGGAACGGTGGCCGATAAAGAATATATGCGCGGATTGATTGAACATAATCCGCAGGTTTGTTTTATTATAGACCAGTCTTATGAGTTCTTTACGCTGTGTCCGCTTTTCTCTCCGGCAGAGGCGGCGGAGTATCCGAATGTACTGCTGCTGCATTCCATGACGAAAAGGTATGCGATTCCCGGTTTGCGGCTTGGATATGTAACGGGCAGCTCCGGTTTGCTGGAGCGGCTGCGCACCAACCGTATGCCGTGGTCGGTCAACCGGCTTGCCATTGAAGCAGGACTTTTCCTGTTGGAGAACGATGTGCCCGAACCGGTGGATGTGGCTGCTTATTTGCAGGAGACGGCGCGTCTGGGCAAAGCGCTCAAAGCCGTAGGCGGATTGGACGTTTGGGATACGCAGACGCATTTTATGCTGGTGCAGCTTCGCATGGGCAAGGCGTCTGCCTTGAAAGAGTATCTTGCCAGGGAGCATGGCATACTTATTCGGGATGCGTCCAACTTTGCGGGGCTGGACGAGCGCTTTTTCCGCATAGCCACACAGACACCGGAAGAGAACGACAGGCTGGTGGCGGCGATAGAGGAATTTATGGCGGGGTAGAGCCGGCGTAATAGTAGAACCTGAGTGATAAACATTTTATGGAAGATATAATCATATTTTTAGGCATTGCTTTCAATCTGAACCTGCCGCTGCTTACGGCATGGCTGCTCGACCACTGGTTGGGCGATCCTGTCTGGCTGCCGCATCCTGTGGTGGCTTTCGGAAAGACCATCTCGTTCTGTGAGCATCGTCTGAATAAGGGGAATGCCCGTTTTCTGAAAGGGGCTGTCATGTCGTTGGTACTGGTGGCAGGCGTTTATCTGCTTACATTGTTCCTGCTGCGTTGGGCAGCGCATTATTCTCCCGGTCTGCTTTTGACTTTGCAGGTGCTGCTCATCTTTTATTGCCTTGCGGGTACTACGCTGGTGCGAGAAGTCTGCGGGGTGTTTAAGGCTGTAGACCGTTCGTTGGAAGAGGGAAGGAAGCAGGTAGCCCGTATTGTGGGGCGCGACACTTCCGGACTTTCGGCGCAGGAAGTACGTACGGCGGCATTAGAGACGTTGGCAGAGAACCTGAGCGACGGCGTAATCGCTCCGCTGTTCTGGTATATGTTGCTGGGTGTGCCGGGGATGCTTGCCTATAAGATGATAAATACACTCGACTCCATGATAGGGTATAGGAATGAACGCTATCGTCGGTTCGGCTGTTTCGCGGCACGTCTGGACGATGTAGCCAACTATATCCCCGCCCGTCTGACGGCTTTTCTCATGGTGGCGGTTTCCGGCAGATTCCCGTTGCTGCTTTTTGTGGGGAAATACGGCAGCAAGCATGCCAGTCCCAATTCCGGCTATCCGGAAGCGGCACTTGCCGGAATATTGGACTGCCGCTTCGGTGGTCCTCACAACTATTTTGGCGAGGAAGTGTGGAAACCTTATATCGGCAACAATGAACGGCCTTTGACAACCGAAGACATGAGGATTGCCGTGCGTATCAACCGCAGTGTGGAATGGATAATGGTAATCATTGTTGTTGCTACCGCTACCTGCATGTACGTTATTCCCTCATTCTTCTGAGTGCTAAAGGGTAATCCTGACGATACCGCCATAGGGTGTCAGTGCGCTGAATGCCTCTTCGGGTTTGATGATGCCGGCATATATCTGTGCGCAAATCAGGACGCCGCCGTGGGCAAAAACGGCCACTCGCTGGTAGGGCTTTCCTTTCAGCTCATCGAGAAAGTCGCTGACACGCCGGTACTGCATAGCGAACGACTCGCCGCCCGTAGCCGCTACATTCAAATAGTCGGCATACCACTCTTGTAGGCGCGGGTCGTCGTTGCAGTCGAAAGGTTTCATTTCCCAACTGCCGAAGTTTATTTCCATAATCCGTTTGTCACGTTCTGCATCCGGATAGCCGCAATAGGTGGCAAGGCGTACGCAGCGCGTAAGCGGACTGGTATATACATGGTCGAAAGGCAAAAAGGCTTTCAGGTTCTCTTGGGTAACGGCCGCTTCCTGTTCGAATGTCGGTTTCAGGGGAACATCCGTTTGTCCGTAGCATACGCCGGGCGGTACATCGACGGATGTGTGACGAATAAGTATGACTTCCATAATTCTTCAGATTAAATGTTTAGTGAAAATAAAAGGGAACCGAGACAAAGTCCGTAAGGAAATCGATTCCAAAACCTGCATAGATATATACCAATACAAGGCTGCCTATGTAGAATGCCAGTTCGCAAAGCAGGAAAGCCGCTCCGCAGCAATCACCCGTATATCCTTGCAGGCGGCGTTTCATAAGGCGGCACAGCAGTACGAATGCGAGCAGCGGGAAGAGGGTGGCAGGCCACATCTTTACTGGCAGGAGTAAGACGAAAGGAAGCAATCCGCAGATGAAGGCGGATATCAATTCCTGGCGGCTCATGCGGTTGTACACGACTTTAGCCTTGCTGTCTTCTTCTTTTCGGGCGTATGGCAGGCAGTTAATGAGTTGGGATGCGCAGAATTTGCACCAGCAGTCGCCGCAGAAGACAAGGATACAAAGGAAATTCAGAGGCAGATTGCGCATCTGTAACAGCAATAGGAAATAGAATATCAGTCCGATAACTCCGTAGCTTCCTATATGGGAATCTTTCATGATGGCAAGCGTACGCTCGCGGGTGGTGCCGCCGCCGAACCCGTCCAGAAAGTCCGCTAACCCGTCTTCGTGCAGGCATCCCGTAACAAGCAGGCGGGCGATGATAGCTATAATCCAGGCAAGGGATACGGGCAGTATCTGTCCGGTCAGCCAGAGAGTGCCTGCCATGATGCCGCCCGTCAGCCAGCCGGTTAGCGGCCAGTAGGGTACTACATGCTTGAAACATTCGGCGGGTACTTCCCTGATTTTCCAAAAGGGCAGTCGGGTGAAGAAGATAAATGCAGCCAGTATGTTCATTATATATAGGTATTGTCTATAAAATTAAAATATGGGTACTATCAACAAAGTTATATATGTTATCTATAAAATGGTTCTCTGCTTAAAGATGCCGTTTGAGGGGCTTCTCAAAAGTATTTGGTGATGGAAGCGTGTGCGAAGTTATCCATTTCATTAATCATGCGGACAGCCGATTCTATAATGGGATATGCACAGATAGCTCCCGTGCCTTCTCCGAGTCTTAATCCTAAATGCAGCAACGGTTTGGCATTTAATGAGTCAAGTACAAGCTTATGCCCGCATTCATCTCCGCAATGTCCGAATACGGCATAATGTAGCACTTCGGGATACAGCTTGGCAGCGGCAAGGATACAGTTTGTCATGATGAAGCCGTCTACCAGAATAATCATTTTCAGCTCGGCGGCTTGCAGCATGGCGCCTACTGCCATAACCATTTCCAAGCCGCCGAAGTAGCGGATGATGTCACGCGGCGAACCGTCTCCTTTGTAGTTGTCCAACGACTGTTTCAACACTTCGTACTTATGGCGGATGCCTGCATCGTCCAGTCCGCTTCCCGCACCGACGCATTCTTTTAGCGGAATGCCGGTGAAGCAGCTCATCCATAGGGAAGAAGAGGATGTATTGCCTATCCCCATTTCCCCGAAACTGAGTATGTTACTGCCTTCTTCGCGGCAACGGCGCACCACTTCCGCACCCCGTTCCAGGCAAAGTTCCATTTCCGTTTCGGTCATTGCAGCTTCGTGCAGATAGTTGCGTGTGCCTTTGCGCACTTTCATATTGATGATGCCTTTTTCATAAGGCAGGTCATAATCTACTCCCGCATCCACTATCTTTAATGTAAATCCGTGCTGACGGCACAGGAAATTGACACCGGCACCCCCATGAAGGAAATTACTGATTTGTTGCCAGGTAATTTCTTTGGGTGAGAGGCTGACACCTTCCTCTACAATACCATGATCGGCAGCAAAGATGATATTCTGAGGATGTTGCAGAGTGGGAGTCAGGCTTTGCTGGATGAGCCCTACCTGAAGCGCAAGGCTTTCCAGCATTCCCAAAGACCCTTTCGGCTTGGTCAGGTTATTGATTTTCTCAACCAGTGCCGGTCGTATAGCTTCATCCGGTCCTATTATATCAAATGTCTTCATAATTTTATACCTTATACTTCATTCTTATATTCCGTACTTATTCACACTTAATTTTTGTTGCAATCCCCGACACCATTAAAATCACTTCATCTGCCCGTGAAGCCACATACTGGTTCATCCAGCCTTGCATATCCGTAAACTTCCGTTGTATTTTGTTTTCGGATGTGCCGCCCATACCTATCTCGTTGGTGACAAATATAAATGTGGCATCCTGTGCTGTAAAGCGGTCGAATTCGGCTTTGGCTGCGGCAAGGGAACGGTCTGTATCGGCATCCAGGTCGAAAAAGAAATTGGTACACCACAACGTTATGCAGTCTATCAGTACGGTGCGTCCGGACAGCGAGTGGCGGCTCAGCTCTTTATCTTCTTCTATGTTTGTCCATTCCGGTCCGCGCCTTTCCTGATGGTGTATCACCCGTTTGCGGAATTCTTCATCCCATATACGTGCCGTAGCGAGGTAGACGGGGTTGGGCGAGAGGCTGAGTGCCAGCTTTTCCGCATAGGTACTTTTGCCCGAACGTGCTCCACCGGTAATAAGTATGATTCGTCTCATTGGTTTGCTTGAAGTTTTTATGAAAGCAAATGTACATGATTTCTGCGGCAGTGGCAAGAATAGAGTATTTTTTTAGCGGTTTCGTTTTTTCTTTTTTAAAAGATTTCATTACCTTTGCCGATGTTTTCAGAATAAAGGGAAAAACATCTGCGGAAGTAGCTCAGTTGGTAGAGCATCAGCTTCCCAAGCTGAGGGTCGCGGGTTCGAG
>ERZ826016.1127-NODE-1127-length-27055-cov-3.244444_pt1 | contig 27055 bp, 13 predicted proteins | sample MGYA00519872_ERZ826016 | MGnify/ENA primary metagenome ERZ826016 (study PRJEB31778, sample SAMEA3449218) | human gut metagenome | biome: human gut; feature: human-associated habitat; material: faeces | place: United Kingdom | collected 2010/2012 ... | reverse complement strand
ATTCATATTAAATTTGCTATAATTCTTTTCCCAATAGGCATTATTGAAGAAAGGTGTAAAAGCTTGTTCCGAGAATTTCTCTTTTACAATGTCTATTGTGACTGTAAAGGTCTTATTCAAAGCCATTTTTATGTCGTCAAATAGGATGATGGTCGGGTAATTTTGTCCGGATTCCAATGTTTGTCCTTCCATGAATTTAGAGGTAATTCCCTCGGACTCGATGCTAACTTTTACTATATCGTTATTGGAAATACCACTGAGTTGATAACCAAATCCATTTTGTGTTGTTGCACCATTATGTTTAGGAACGAATGTATCTACGATCTTTTGTACTTTATCAGTCAATGCACTTTTATAAATGTCACGTTTGTATTCTATAACCATATCATTCATGTCGTAATCTCCTTTGGCTGGCCAATAATCTTCGAATGATAATACACCTTTGAACGAAGTGTAAAAATCGTTGAATGGCGTATCAGGAAGTTCTTCTACGCCACCTGTTTCAATAGACTCTCCATCGGAGAAATCAAGATAGAATACTGCATCACCGAAATTCCCTTGTTTAGTATTGTCAATAGGCTTGAAGTTGGTGGCATCTTCCATTCCAAATGCAACTACTTGCCCTGTCTTGTCTTTTAGAGCTATAGTACGGTGCTCGCCACTATTGTTTAATTTCCGGATAGAGTAAAATGTGCGTTTATTATTTCGTATTCCGGAGTTAGTCTGATTGAAGGAAGATTCCATCATGAACCACGCAATACTTACTCCAGCAGGAAATTCATCTACTAATTTTGTTCCATTCCAATATTTTAATTCTACTCGATCGCCAGTATACATACTGCCTGCTGTGGTAGTAGAGTTACATATAGCAGTTGATATGCGTGGATAAGCGATGATTGGAGTAATATTTGAAACGTTAGTCGGCTTTTGGTGAGTAGGATAAGTAAAGTATCCTACAGTATTCTGCTTTGTAGCTGTGCTAGTAAGCATGACCAAACCAATTTTAGTAGGTTTGACTATATTGATTTCTATGTTTACCCCATCATCTACATATTGTGGAAATTTTTCTCCCATTTTTGCATTCCCCCCTGGTTTGATAAATACTTCGCGAATGTTGTACATAAGCTGGTCATTTATTTCTGTTGTTACAGGAGAAAGGTAAGCTGGGCATCCTATTTGATTCCAGTCACCCAAAATTTTGTAATTATCTGGATATTCATAATTGTTTGGTGTAAAGCTTCTAATCTTGCTTTTGGTATTATTCAGATTCTGTTTAAATGTGTTTTGGTCAAAAGTAATCTTACCATTTACAATTGGAAGTTTGATTGGACTAATTGTTCCGAGAAAATCTGAATATAGATATAATTCCGTCAGATAAGATGGAATAGATATATCACCATTAAAAGCACCATATTTATCAGTACTCCCGCGGTAAACAGGTTCTTCTTCTGTTTTAATGAGATTACCGTTCCCGTCTTCTGAAAGTGGATTTTTAGCATATAACTCAAAAACTACTTGATAGCTTTTAAAATCATAAGATAAATCTACATTGCAATTAGAGGATGTTGTGTATCCAAAGTATGTATCAGCTGGTTTAGCTTCCGGTGTTTGATACAAATCTTTTTCGATACAACTGGATAATGGAGCTAAGCATATAATTCCGTAAATTACTGCTGTGATTTTTTTTGTTAGCATAATCGTTTGTTTGTTTGTAAAACTTGTATTTTAATGTTCCCACTTCTTAGGTTACAAATATAAGTACAATAATGCAGATAAACAAAATATATTAAATGTAAAATGCTAAAATCTAGTAATATAGATCGATAAAAAGAAAAAGCCGGTAAACTGGACATCTCCGAGCTTACCGGCTTTTTTATAAACATATTACTTCAAGATTTTATATCTTTTTGGTGGTGGTAGTTTTAGTCTTCGTTTTAGACTTTGGTTTTGCCTTTGTTTTAGGTTCATCTTTGGGCTCCTCTTTCTTTACATTAGGTTTTGCCTTTGGATTAGCAGGTGCCTCAGCTTCTTTCTCTTCTTGTATTTTAATAAGCCCCATACAACTTTCTAGATTCAAATCTTGTGGAACAATATCTTTAGGGATCTTATAGTTTTTGCCTTTATAAGTAATGTAAGGCCCATAACGCCCGTTTAGAATCTCAAGCTCAGGTTCTTCTTCAAACTTCTTGATATGGCGTTTAGCTTCTTTAATACGTTTTTCTAAGATCAGTTGCTCTGCCTCTTCGAGTGTAATTTTCATCGGATCAAGTGTTTTCGGAAGTGATACATATACCTTATTATGTTGTATATAAGGGCCAAAACGACCAGCGCCTACAGAAACTGTTACCCCTTCGTATTCACCAATAGTACGTGGCAATTTAAATAAATCCAACGCCTCCTCCAATGTGATCGTCTCTAAGGATTGTCCCTTCTTCATTGAAGCGAAACGTGGTTTTTCTTCGTCATCCACTGTTCCTATCTGTACTACAGGTCCGAAACGGCCTATTTTTACAGAAACAGTTTTTCCCGTTCCCGGTTCTTCTCCCAAAATACGTTCTCCTACTTTGTGCTCTGTTTTAATAGACAACGTTTTTTCTACAGATGGATGAAATTGTTCATAGAAGTTTTTCATAATAGAGGTCCACTGTACATCTCCTTCTGCTATTTCGTCGAACTCTTTTTCTACGTTTGCAGTAAAGTTGTAATCTAGGATATCCGGGAAATATTCAGTAAGGAAATCGTTTACTACTGTTCCCGTATCTGTTGGGAAAAGCTTGGCTTTTTCTGTACCGGTAATTTCAGAGTTGGTCTCATCGTTGATTTGATTGTCTTTTAAGGTCAGTACATTGAAGGTACGTTTTTCACCTTCTTTATTACCTTTTTCTACATATTCGCGTTGTTGAATGGTAGAAATGGTAGGGGCATAAGTAGAAGGACGTCCGATACCTAACTCTTCCAACTTACGTACGAGACTTGCTTCCGTATAACGGGGTGGACGCTGAGTGAAACGTTCCGTTGCCATGATGGGACCTTGTTCTAATTTCTGGCCTTTAGTTAAAGGAGGCAATAAATGGCTTTCGTCTTCTTGTTCATTATCATCATCGTAAGATTCGCGATAAACACGCAAAAAACCGTCGAATTTGATTATCTCACCAGTTGCAGTAAAAAAGTCACTGCTATTAGTGATTGAAATATTAGCAGTGGTTTTTTCAAGTTCAGCATCGGCCATTTGTGAAGCAATAGTACGCTTCCAGATTAAGCTATATAGTTTTTTCTCCTGTGAACTACCTTCAATAGATTGGTGTTCCATATAGGTAGGACGAATTGCTTCGTGTGCCTCCTGAGCTCCTTTGGTCTTTGTTTCAAAATGGCGGGAGTGTACATAACGTTCGCCCATCATTTGAATAATAGCTTCCTTGCTACTTGTAGTTGCATATTCCGATAGATTCACAGAGTCGGTACGCATATAAGTGATAAGTCCAGATTCATATAAGCGTTGTGCGATCATCATTGTTTGCGCTACAGTATAACCTAACTTGCGTGCAGCTTCCTGTTGCAGTGTAGAAGTAGTGAATGGAGCAGGAGGTGTTTTCTTTATTGGGCGTGTGCTGATATCATCAATGGTGAAAGTAGCCCCCTGACAAGCGTCGAGAAATGCCTTTGCTTCTTTTTTAGTTTTGATGCGACGGGCTAACTCAGCTTTCATCTCAACCAGCTTTCCGTCCGTATCCGGAACCAAGAAAATGGCAGTGACACGATAAGATGCTTCTGTTTTGAATGCATGAATTTCTCGTTCGCGTTCTACAATCAGGCGGACAGCTACAGATTGTACACGCCCAGCGGATAGAGCAGGTTTTACTTTTTTCCAAAGCACAGGAGATAATTCAAAACCAACAATTCGGTCTAGAATCCTTCGTGCCTGTTGGGCATTTACAAGATTGAGGTCAATATCGCGTGGTTGTTCAATTGCTTTTAAAATAGCCGTCTTCGTAATTTCGTGGAAGACGATTCGTTTGGTGTTTTCCGGTTTTAAATTTAAGACTTCATACAGATGCCATGCAATAGCTTCTCCCTCGCGGTCCTCATCGGATGCGAGCCATACTGTTGTTGCATTTGCTGCCTCTGCTTTCAGCGTATTAACCAGAGTCTTTTTGTCTGCCGGAATTTCGTAATGAGGATTGAAGTTCTTTTCTATGTCAATACTGAACTCTTTCTTTTTCAGATCGCGTATATGTCCGTAACTTGAAAGGACTTTGAAATCTTTCCCAAGAAACTTCTCAATGGTTTTAGCTTTTGCCGGAGACTCGACAATGACAAGGTTTTTTTGCATAATTATTTCTTTTATAATGGCCTGTACCATAATATTCGGGGCAAAAGTAAAAAAAAAGATTTGCCTTACCTTATATTATAAAGAGAAACTATTATTTTTTTAGAAAAAAGGAGGAAGTAATAAGAAATATTGTTGATTAGTGAAAGAGAAATAAGAAATTTCGACGATTTGAGAATAGATTTTAATATAATACATTTTTATTTAAAGAGAATTCTTTATATTTACATCTCAAATATGATATTATTCACTTATGATGAAGATACTATTTAAAATATACGTTTGTTTTTTATTACTTGTTAGTTGTATTCAAATTATTGAAGCTCAGACTACTTCCTATTATTATAAACAGTTGGGTATAAAAGAAGGGCTTTCTCAATCAAGAGTACAATGTATCTTGAATGATTACAGGGGGTATTTATGGATTGGTACAGAATCGGGATTGAATTGTTATGATCGTGATCATTTAAAACAGTATTTACATCAATCGGGCGATGATAAGACGCTAGTTTCTAGTAATATTATTTTTATAGCCGAAGATTCCATTTGTAACCTTTGGGTGGGTACTACTGATGGTATTTGTCTGTATAACAGAGAAAATGATAATTTTACGACTTTGATGAAAGATGGCAATCCCATATATGTTGCTTCTTATCTGTTGGTTGAGGGAGGGATCATATTCGGAGGATCAGGAGCTATTTATAAATATGTATATGAGACCAAACAGTTAGAACCACTGTACTATGCCCAAGATCCCGCTTTATATAATCCTTTTTGGGAGATGGTACGTTATGATGAAGATAATATCCTGCTAAATTCTCGTTGGCATGGAATTTATTCATTCAACATGGTAACTCGCGAGTTTAATAAAGTCACAGCATTTAATGAGAAGAATTATACCAGCATTTACTTAGATTCTCATAAACGCTTATGGCTTAGTGCATATGGCAATGGTTTATATTGTTATCAAAATAAAAAATTACTTAAACATTTTACGACACTCAATTCTCCTTTGACGTATGATGTAATTCATGATATCACAGAAAGAGATGACCAGCTTTGGGTGGCGACTGATGGTGGGGGAATCAATATGATTAATTTGAATGATTTTTCGTTCTCTAACATACAACAAACTGAGGGGGATATTCACTCATTTCCTGCTAATACAATTTATCGTTTGTATGTAGATCCAGCAGACAATATGTGGGCAGGAAGTATACGAAATGGTTTGATTGGTATTAAGAATGTATATGCCCGATCTTATGAATATGTACCATTCGGTAATTTGCATGGCTTAAGTAATCAGACAATAAATTGTTTTTTTCAGGATAGCGATGGGATTATTTGGATAGGAACAGATGGTGGTGGTATCAATCGTTTTGATGCAGTAACTTCTACCTTTAAACATTACCCTTTCACTAAGTATGAAAAAATTGTTTCCATTGTCGAATATAGTCCAAACGAGTTGTTGTTTTCCTCCTTTAATAAAGGACTTTATCTCTTTAATAAACATACAGGAGAGCTACATCCTTTTGTACTTATGAATCAGGAAATGAATGCTCAATCCTGTATTAATGGCTTTTCAGTCTACATCCAGCGAATATCGGAAAATAAGATTCTTTTTAGTGCACAACATGTATTTGTATATGATATCCCTACTCGGAAATTTACGATTGTAGCAACTATGGGAAAGGAATATGAGCGTACTTCTCCGGGAATAATTACTACGGTAGGAAATAAAACATATCTTACAGATTTGAAAAATATTTGTGTATATGATGCTTCTAAAGAAACTTTTAAAACACTTTATCAAGGAGAGTATGTAATAAATGATGCTTGTATGGACCAGAATGGTACTTTTTGGTTAGCTACTGCCGGTGGGGTACTGCACTATGATCCTCGAACGGGAAAAAGTGGCTTTGTAGAAACCGGTTTATTCCAGGAAGCCACTTCCGTTGTATCGGATAATCAAGGACGTATTTGGATTGGTACGCGGCGCCATCTATATGTATATTCCTCATTGACTCAGAATTTTGTAATTTTGGATGAGGTAGATGGTGTTTTACCCAATGAATATCTTTTTAATGCTGCCCTTCTCGCCAAAAATGGAGATATATTGATGGGAGGAACTGAAGGAATGACTTTGATAGATCCTGCAATTCATTTTGAAGCGAACGTCAATTCTACTATAGAGTTGTTGGATGTGTTATTAAACGGTTTACCTGTTTCGTTGGAAGAAAAACATGATGTTGCTACTGAATCAATTAAAGTTCCATGGAATTTTTCTTCTCTTCAATTGAAAGTATTACTAAATGAAAATGATGTATTTCGTAAAAATAGGTTTCGTTTTCATATTGAAGGGTATGAACAAGAATTGACGCAGTCAAATTCTAATTCTTTGATTATAAATTATCTTCCTATTGGAGAATATACAATAACAGCCTCTTATTATACCCGTAAAGGAGAGTGGGGACCTAAACAGCAGATTCTTCATCTTATTGTTACCCCACCTTGGTGGAAAACAGATTGGTTTTACATGGGTTTAATCATATTGATTTGTTTGTTAACTTATGGAGTTATGTATTCTCTTTATCGTAAAAAGAAAATCAAACAAAAACGTGAAATCATGCGATTGAAAAACAAGATGTATGAAGAAAAGATTAATTTTCTGACCAATATCAGCCACGAGCTTCGTACCCCATTGACACTGATTTGTGCACCATTGAAACGTATACTTAATCATGAAACTGAAGAAGGTGATGTAAATAGGTTGTTGGTTTCGATTTATAAACAAGCACATCAGATGAAAGGTATAATTGATATGGTGTTAGATGTGAGAAAGTTGGAGGAAGGGAAAGAAATGTTACATATTCTACCACATTCTTTGAATGAGTGGGTACGTTCTGTGGGAGATAAATTTACCTTTGAGTTTGAGTCTAAAGGAATTAAAATAGAATATAAGTTGGATGAAAAGATTAAGGAAGTTCCTTTTGACAAGAGTAAATGTGAATTTGTCCTTTCTAATTTCTTGATGAATGCATTGAAGTTCAGTGAATCAGGGACTACTACCACTATTATTACTAGTCTTTCACCAGAAAAAGATTGGATCAGAGTGTCTGTACAAGATGAAGGTATGGGACTGACGTTAGTAGATATGAATTCTCTATTTTCTAATTTTTATCAAGGAGCTCACGAAAAAGGTGGAAGTGGAATTGGTTTATCCTATGCAAAAAGTCTGATTAATCATCATAAAGGGAAAGTAGGGGCATCTAATGCGTCAGGACATGGAGCAGTCTTTTATTTTGAGCTTCCGCTTTTTACTAATGCACATGGCCAGTTAACTCCTATTTCTGCGGAAGTTCCAGGAGATGTTGAGGTTAAGGAGGCAGATAGTATTGATTATACATTCTTGCAGAAATATTCAGTGATAGTAGTGGAAGATACTGCTGATTTACGAAATTATTTAAAGGAGACACTAGGTAATTATTTTGCTCGGGTGTATGTAGCTAAAGATGGGAAAGATGGACTGGAATTGATTAAACAACGTTTGCCAGACATAATTATAAGTGATGTGATGATGCCTCGCATGAACGGATTTGAACTTTGTAGAGAAGTAAAAACTAATCTGGATATCAGTCATATTCCTTTTATTTTGTTGACTGCTTATCATAATTCGCAGAATATGTATACCGGATATAAAACGGGAGCGGATATCTTTTTGCCTAAGCCTTTTGAGATAGATAGCTTATTGGCATTGGCATATAATCAACTGAGACTTCGTGAACAAATACGGAAGAGATATATAAATGATAAACTATTATCTCATAAAGAAATTAGTTTTAGCAATGCGGATGAGGCTTTCCTTTTAAAATTGAATGCGATTATTGAAGAGAATATGAGCAATCCGGAGTTAGGTGTGGCATTCTTGGCTACAAATATGTGTATAAGTCGTTCTTTATTATTTAATAAGATAAAAGCGATTACTGGAATGGGAATTATCGATTATGTGAATAAACTGCGTATTGATAAATCTGTTGTCTTGTTGACTACTACTTCTATGAATATTACTGAAATCTCGGAGGTTGTAGGCTTTTCTTCTTTGCGTTATTTTAGTAAAGTGTTCAAAGCTATAAAAGGAGAGATACCTTCTGCATATAGAAAGCAGGATAAGTAAATTACAGATATAATCTATCTCTTATTTCTTGTTTATAACCAGTATGCTTTCTCATATTAATGAGTATATTTTCTCATAGTAATGAACATTTATTCTCAATATGGTGAGAATTTTTTCTCATCATATTGAGAATAAATTGAGAAAAATAAGAAGAATATCTTATGGTATTAAATCCATTTAATCCACTTATTTTTTAAGATTAGCAGCTATGTATCGTGTTTAGTGTGAAAGTATAATTGTTTCGCCTACCGCTTTTATTAATTTTAAATCTTGATTATTGTTGTGAGCGTCTTGAAACAGCTGCCAGATCATTACACCTGCATATCCGTTTTCTTTTACGAATTTACATTTTTTGCGTATAGTCGGTCGCCCGTTATAGTAAGTTTTATCTATCACATCAAGTTCTGCCGCTTTGGTACCGAGATGTTCTAGAATTGTGTGATAACGTATTCCTCGGACATCATCCACTATATCTTTCAGACTTTCATCCCAAGAATATCCATAGAAGGGTAATCCGCCGACAATTTTATCTTTTGGTGCCATGCATACTGTATTCCAGTATTCCAAGTCTTTCACAAAGTCATCATAAGAGGCATGTTGAATGGGGGTCTCTGTGAATGCTCTACGATCGTAACTCATAAGATTTATATAATCGAAATACTGCTGCCACTCAGTCCCCAATTTTAGCCAGCGGCTATTTACAGCACAAGTCATGAGCATCTCTTTGTCTTTTGCATCATATAAACTTTTGGCGAAGACCAAAAGTGAAGGAAAATAGACGTCCCACTTATCGTACTCTTCATAATCAATGTCAAATCCATCCAATTCATACTCTTTGGTGAATGCTATGATTTGTTTTACTAACTCTTTTCTTGCTTTCGGATCATTAATAGCAGCTGTGAATTCACCTTTGCCGTTCTTGGCAAGTGAAATCAAGACTTTGACATTATGTTTACGGGCTGTTTCACGTACCTCTTGGATTCTGTCACGAATTGACTCGATATTAAGTGTGCCATCAGCCTTTACTCTGGCAAAGCTCATATTGATATGTGTCAGGTACTTCCATTCTATGGAAGAGAATTGAGCCTTAAATTCCCAATCGTCTAGTGGCAGATAACCAATGACTACTTGCTGTATTTTTTCCGGTTGAGTCTCTGGAATCTCAGGAATTGGTAAAATGTTGCTACCAGAAGTGGTAGATGTACAACTCATAATAAGAATATAGATTACGATTGATAATGTTTGTAATAAACGTGTCATAATAAATGTGAGTTAAGTTAATATTTATTCTATTTGATTCTTTATAACCAGATAACTTTTCATTTCACCTCTATAATTACCAAAAGCATCATTATTAATAACTTTACAAATGGAATCGTTATAAGTTTCAACTTCACTTTTTTCCTCATGGGTGTGCTTTTTTGATTGAACCATAATATTCAATGTGAATGTTATTAGAAATAAGAATCCAATTAATTGTTCTCATATCTTTATTTTTAAAATTAATTATTGTGCTCTTTTTAAAGCCTCATTTGATGCTATTGCCTCATAATTCATTTTTGAATTATATTCATAACCTTTGTTTAGATTATAGGCAAGATTAACTCTACCATATAATTGGACATATTTTCTAAGGTCCTCTGTTGAATTATTTGTGTGGTATTATTTTTCCATCATTTGTTACTTTAGAAAGCCACTTATGGCAATTATCTGCCTCTGCATCGGAATAACTAACTTCTGTATACACCCAACCATCTACTTTTAATCCAAATTTATCATAATCCTCCCAATTTCCTTTTAGCGTTTCAACGAAAAATATAATATCTGTATAAAGGTTTCTTTCCTCAGGGTTTTGATAAACCATTAGGTTACAATCATTATATTCCACTAGGATATTTCCAAATTGGCAAACATGTACTGTATATCCTCGCCAAGCTGCTTCTGTTTGCATCTGTAACCTCTCTTCAGTACTCTGTCTGACGTATCCCCAATATATGATGACTAGGACAAAACGGGATAATCCGTAGAGGTTAGATTGTGGGGGATAAAAGTGAATACTGCTTATAGCTATTAAAATGAATACTTCATCAATAACAGTCAGTCGTTGAATAGGCCGATTATTAGAGAAGAAAGTTGATATTCCTATTAGTATTGATAGTGAAGTGCACGTCAATAGGTCTGATTGATGGGGAATATCAAGTATTCCTTTCACAGGATTGAACAATAAGTTCAATATAATAACTCCGGTGAACAAAGATAGTATGTTTTTCCTGATTATTTTCATCGATATTTCTATTTTAGTTTCTTATGAAAATAGGATAGAACTTTGTTCTGTGTGAGTTTTGTATTTATAGAAATAGAGGAATGAAAGTCATTGGAAGAATTTCCATGCTCTCATTCCTCTTAACTTGAGAGTTCCTAAAACAATAGTTTTCTACCTTAAAACCTATTTATCTAATTTGGACACTTTTACATAGTCAATTTCCATAATAGCGGGTAGATTATCGTCATCAATAGGACCGGCCCAAGAGCCATCTCTATCTCCTCCTAATCCCATGTTCAGAATAATGTAGAATGGATTCTCATTAGTGAAAGGCCATTGCTTCATTTCTGCCTCATTTTCCAGATTCTGGTTCGAGTATGAGAAAGTTTCTTGTCCATTGACAAAGAATGTCAACTTATTCTCATCCTTTTCTACTGTATAGATATTCCAATCATGATAGTCACAGGTTACCTGTTCAGTATTTGTCGGATCTTTTATACCTAAATCATAAGTGTAGTGGGTATGTATGGTATGGTGGATCACAGACTCTTGTTTTACGTGCTCCATGATATCAATTTCTCCGCTTTGAGGCCATCCTCCATAAACGGATGTTTTTGGCATCATCCAGATAGCAGGGAATGCACCATTCGGATAGCTTGTAATTCTTGCTTTCACTTCTATTTTTCCGAATGTGAAATCGAATTTGCCTTGTGATTCAATGCCACCGGCTTTGTATTCACCGTTTATTTTTTCAGCTTTTAATATCAGTTTGCCATCTTTTACATAAGCTTGATCATAGCTTTCGGACATCTCGTCGTTCCAGTCAGAACTTTGCTTTTTACATAGTACCCATTTTGTTGGATCTGGATTGCCGTCTACGCTAAAATTATCGAAGAAGAGTATATTTTTCATCGCTTCATCGAACTTTGTCAGGACAATGGTATAGGTGGTCGTTTGATTATCTTCAGTGGTGACGGTCACTTTCTGTTCTTTGTTCCATTCTCCAATAAATTTTTTCGGATCAGGTGAGATCGTAGCCCCTTCACTCATTAATGTATAATCTACGCCTGTGATAATATTGGCGTCTTCTATATAGCCAATTTCAACTCTATGAGTTGTTTGGTCAATCTTTCCATGATAATAGGATATATTATCAGCCTGCGTACCTTTTACTGCTACGGAAAAGGTTGTTAGCGGATATCTCTTCTGTGGAGTGATATCATTGGTCTCATCATCTGAGCAGGCAATGCTGGAGATTCCCATAAGTGCCATACTCAGCAAAAGTAATATTTTTCTTTTTATCATACTCTTTTTCTTTTTTATTGATTTGTGAGTTTATTAGAAGCGATTACCTGATTGGGGGCTCAGGTAATCACTCTTATTGGAGAATTAATCTCCCCATACTAATGGGGCGATGTATTCCCACTTGATAAATCCGATATTTCCACCAGAAGCTGACATTGAGAAGTTAGCACCTACTTTGGTCCGTTCAAATGGAATCTTATAAGTATCATTTGTGCCATTGGTATCTGTTACACCATCACTTGTGGCTTTGCCTAACAGCACACCATTTAATATCCATTCGGAGTATATCCACGATTTAGTCGGATCTGTTGCGTCTACTGCTTCTTTGATATCGAATGTTAAGACGTTCGAAATGCTAGTATCAACAGCGTGACCGCTATTTTCATTGTATACATCACCGTTCCATGGTCTTGTACTCAATTGTGTCTTTTGGCTTAGAATGTGGAAACGAAGTTCTACATTTCCTCCATCATCAGCTTGTCCTGCCCACATCATGAAGAAACTAAGATTTGCACTGCCAAATGGATCAAAATAGAAGTTGTAACGTCCTTCTTTCAACCCGCCTGGACCGGAATAGCTGGTTATTGCTTGATTTACATCATGTACGACTGGTCTTTGTGGATTAGCTTGTTTGATCTTTATAGTTTTCATTAATGGAGTAGCACCTTCGTCAGCTTTAGTTGTCAGTAAGATAATTCCTGTACGGACACTGGTTCCTGTGTGTTCGTTTACATTGATCACAATGTCACCATCACCATTGAATGATGTTTCTTCGAAATTATACCAAATGTCATCAGCCTCATTTTCTTTCGATATTGTCCACTCTGTATTAGATTCTACGTGAATAGTAAGTTTTTGTGCCTCTTCATACATTCTGAACCATTTTCCGTTCTCCGGAATCTCCGGATTTAATACTACACCATCTTGTATACATTGTACTTCCTGGGCCACAACCCCGTGACGGTCGTATATTGTTACAATACCTGTACGTTGTTCACCTGTATTTGGAGTTGCTTTTACTGTGATTTGTCCATCTAATTCACCGGAGTTCCCGGATTTAATGGATAGCCATACATCACCCTCCGTTACTTTTGCAGTCCATTTTTGGTTAGTAATTACGTCGAATGTTTCGTCATCTCCTTCTTGGTTGATCATATCAACATTCTCTACATTCAAATAGGCAGTACCTTTCTGTGTAAGTACAAATGTTTTACCTATCCAGTAATCACTTTTGATATTGATTGTATCTATACGATCATCTAATGAAGTGTTTTCTTTGCAAGTGATAGTTACAGTAGAAGTTTTATCACTAGCTTCGCCCTTATTAGGTGAAATAGTATACCAATCATATTTTCCGAATACTTCCCAAGGATCAGTTGATTTAACCTGAAAAGAGAAAGATTCAGGATTTTTAGCTTCAACTAGGTATGAATCCTCTACTCTATAGCGCAGATCTACCCATTTCATGGCTTCGTCGTCATTGCATCCAGAGAATGTGGTGAGAACGGAGATGCCAATGAAACTATTGTATATAAGTTGTTTTAAATTAAATTTCATACTCTATATTATTTAGAGGTTATTTATTACTCTATCGGTTCCCAAGTCATCGAATTTACATGCATGCTTGAATCCTCAGCACCAGCTTGTAGTCTGTAGTATATGGTTTGTGGACAATACTGATTATCATCACCAAAGGCATAAATATCTTGAATGTTATTGTCTAATACAGCAACTTCTTCACCGTTAAATAGTAATCTGATAATAAGTTTATCAGTACTACCTGGTTTATAAGTTACTTCGGCCACGATTTGGCGGATCGCATTACATTCTTCTGTTGTCATGGTGAATGTCTTTTGTGTCCAATTGTAACCTCCACCACATGTAAAATTACTTTCTTTGTTAGGTTTCAGGTGTAAATGGAAGTTAGGTGTGCTTGTCCAGTCGATATTAGGCCAATAGTTTAACTCAATCCAGCTTTCACCTGTTAAGTTTAGAGAAGCAAGGTCAATTGTCAAACGACCTTTCTTGCTTGTAAAGTTGGAAACAATTTGAGATGTACCGGTTCCACTAAGAATAATTGAACCATTCTCTTGAACTTGAGCTGCAGTACCTCCTCCGTTCCACCAGAATGACTTACCCTGTTGTTCGACGTCAAAAGTGATTCCATCAAATCCATCGATTACTTCTTTTGTTTTGATTAGCACTTGACCTTTACGTGACGCGAACAAAGGATTATAACTAGTAGTAATAAGTTTTAGTTCAGAATCACTGATAGCCTCTGCTTGTAACCAACTTTGATATTCTTTCGGAACTTCTACTTTCCATTCTTTATTGGAGCTTATCTTTATAGTCGTTTCAGACGGACCGGCATTAGTTATTGCCATTGTTGTGTTTGCCGGATCTTCTTCTTGAACAATGGTAATACCATTTTGAATAATAGTAAAAGAGTATTCTTCAAACTCTGTTCTTACAGTAATAGTACCTTCACGACGTGCACCTGCATTTGCCGGTATTTTAACAGTGATGATTTCTTCCTGGCCATTTTCATTTCCATTACCTGATTTCTTATCAATATCACTTACATAAGAAATAGAAGGAATAATTTCCCATGGTTTGTTGGAAATGATAGAGAATTGAATCTCTTCACCTTCTGTTGCAACTAGTTCTCCGTAAGGAACAACAACAAGTTTTTCTTTAGAAACTTGTTCAATTGTAATCACCTTTGTATTTGAAATACCTTCTGCCTTGATAGTCAATTTAGCAGTACGTGATTGCTTTCCTGTATTGTTTTCCATTGACACCACAATCTCTGAAACCAGTGAACTGCTTGCACTCATGGAAGGAGTTGGTACACACCATTGTGCATCACTTTCGATAGTCCAAGGAGTATTGGAGCTGATGTTGAAAACTACATTGCTTGGAGATGTTGCCAAGGCTGTATAAGAATCCTGAGCGTCGATTTGGATATTGAGCGGACCTTCTGGCTGAGAGTCGATGCTGTACTCTTGGCATGCTACAAAACTGAATGTGCACAGAGCAACAATCAGTTGCATTAATGTATTGCTATATAACTTTTTCATATTTCTTTAAAATATTAGATTTGACAATTAATTACCATCCCGTATTTTGAGGATTTAAGTTTGCATTCTTGTACAACTCGTTTTGAGGAATAGGATACAAATACATTGCATCTCTCCAATTACGAGTTTCATACAGATTTTTGTAGAAGTTAAAAGTACCGTTAGGTTGTTTTTCGATTTTTACTCCATAAAGTTCACGCTGAGTTGTGTCCGCGATTTTCCATCTTCGTACGTCCCAGAAACGGTGATCTTCGAAAGCAAATTCTACACGCCATTCATTATATAGACGTTCTAAGAATTCATCTTTGCCGGAAGAAGGAATTGCCGGCATATCAGCATTCTTTCTAACTTCGTTGATTGCCCACAGTGCAGAATATTTATAAGTCTCGTCTGTGTAATTTACATCGTTGAAGGCGTTCACCATAGATTCGGCATAAGTAAGTAATGTCTCGGCATAGCGATAAATTACCCAATGGTGTTTATTAGTAGTTTCTTCTCCGTCGGTGAAAAGAGTTCCTTCCTGAATGTATTTGTTCAAGAAGTAACCGGTAGGTGAACCACCTTCTGATACGATTCCGTCATCGGCACCACCTTTATAGGTTTCAATCGACCTGTCTTGGAATTTCATACCATTGGCTAAAATGGCACGGTAGAAACGTTTATCACGTTTGTCATAAGGCAATTGTGGGTCAAATTCCGGGTCTTCGGAAACCCAGCCTGTGTTCTCTAAGGTCACTTTGTAACCATTGACTGTTTCGAATGCGTCTACAAGGTTCTGAGAGGGGAAGTTGCTATAAGGAATCTGGCTTGAGTTACGCTTACCTGCTGTGAAGCGAATAGGAAAGTTAAATAGCTCGAAGCTTGCGTTATTATCGTTAATTCTCATCAGTACAGTCTCTTTGGATTCGAGATTGTTAGCACTCTCTTTGGGGTCCAGAGAGTATAACCCTGTGTTGATAATATCTAATGCTGCTTTTGCTGACTTTTTCCATAGCTCTGTGTTCATGGAAGGATTGTGTAACTTGCTGGCAGCATATAAAAGTGCTTTTGATTTTACTGCCATCGCAAATCCTTTGGTAACTCTACCAATTTCCGCATTCGGCTCGTTTACATAACTGTCTGGCAGATGATTGTCGGCAATGGCTTCATCACATTCGCTGACAATGAAATCAATAACATCATTGAAAGATGTCTTGCCAATGGTATTAGCTTCTTCCTCAGTCAGTACTTCTAATGGCATGGCGATGTCACCGTAGCGGCGTGCCAGTTCAAAGAAATAGTGTGCCCGTAATACTCTGGCTTCATAAGGGAAATACTTTAATTGCTTCATCCAGTTGGTATATTGTGCATTATGCTCATAACGTGTGAAGTCTACTTGAGCAATTTCTGCAATAAAACTATTGGCAGCACGAATACCTTTGTAAAGAGACCAAGAGTCATCAAATGTCTTGATGGCAGACCAGTTACCGTTATTAGTATTTTGGATATTGGCTGCTACTGCTCCGAATTCACCGTCATCGCTGGCGCAATCGCGCATGGCAAGTCCATCCGGAGTAAAGTTACCGCTGGATGTTGCAAACCATTGGCATCCCTGCGGCATGAATGAGTATACATACGTAAGCATTGATTTGCTCGTATCAAAATACTTGTACATGTCTTCTTTTGTCTTCAGGTTATTAGTCTCGTCAAAATCCAAGTAATTGCAGGAGGCAAAGACCAACGAAGACAAGAGAGTTAAGATTATGTATTTACTTCTCATAATATTCATTTGTTACTTTGAATTAAAAATTAAGTTTGACACCTGCCCAATAACTTCTTGTCGATGGATAAGCAACGCTGAGTTGTTCCGGATCAGCAAAATGAAGGTTGTCTAATGAGAACAGATTAGTTCCCTGTACAAATACTTTCAGATCAGCAAAGCGAGTCTGTGATTTTGAGAAAGTATAAGATACTAGCAGGTTACGCAATTTCAAGAATGAACCATCGCGGTACCACAATGAGCTGGAACGATAGTTATTCAGGTTTTCCTGAGTAGTCAGTCTTGGCATGGTTGCGTTCGCTTTGTTCTCCGGAGTCCAATATACTTCCTCGTTCAAGAATGTATTTGAGATATTTCCATTGTTCACAAGTGGCTGATACAACGGGCTGTTGAGCAAAGAAACTGTAACACCAGTCATACCTTGGAAGTCAGCAGAAAGCTCAAATTTCTTGTAAGCGAGGTTCAGGTTAAATCCGAAGTAGAAACGTGGAACGGATGAACCGAACATTTTCACAACGTCTTTTTCATCAATAACATTGTCTCCATTCTGGTCTTTATATTTCACGTCACCCGGAGCTACGGTGGAGAAGGTTTGCTGAGGACTATTGTTGATTTCTTGTTGGCTATTGAAGAAACCGATAGCTTCCAGACCATACATCTGTCCGACACGATTACCTTTCGTATACAAGTAATTGTATTCCTGATATTCCTGATTTACATTGACTACTTTTGAATTCAGATAAGACATACTGGCTCCTATACCATAATGAAGGTCACCGATTTTGTCATTCCAACTTAGGGAAGCATCCAGCCCTTTGTATTTATAGACTCCTTCATTCACCTGTCCCACTGTGATACCGATGATGCCGGAAGTAGAATTGGCTCCTGAAACAAGCATATCCGAGCGCTTTTCGTAGAACCCTTCTACAGTTGCACTCAAGCGATTATCAAAGGCTTCAACGTCAAAACCGAAAGTAGCTTTTGTCGATTTCTCTGCTACTAATCCTATGACTGGCAGGTCACCTTCGCTGCCGCCGCCTATATAACCGGCGTTTACTCCAAAGTTATAACCAGTATTACCAATGTAAGATTGGCGCCACAATTCATGGCTTAGGTTGCCGTCCCATCCGGACAAACCATATGATGCGCGAATCTTGAAGAGATTGATTGGAGTTATATTTTCCATGAATGCCTCGTTTGATGCGATCCATGCAGCAGATACTGCCGGATAAGTTGTAAATTTATCTCCATCCGGTAAATAAGCGGAACCGGAATGATTGATTACGGCATTAATGCTGTAACGGTTATCATAGGTATAAGTTACGTTCAGCAATATGGATTGGTTTTTCCGGGATCTGTTTCTGCCATCCTCCACGATAGATTGCATATCGTAGATCAATGCTCCACTCACTTGGTGCTTTCCAAAATTACGGTTATAATCTACCTTTGCCTGAAAATCGCTACGCATGATCAAACTTTCGAAAGGCTGGCTGTGTCCCAGTGTTTCAGAGTCTGTTCCCCACATAGTAGGAGTGGTCACCAGCGTACCATCACTAGTGATACTTGCCGAGTTATTCATGTAGCGATAGCTCTTGCTGGAAGTTTCGTACATTCCTCCTATATTGTCAAAAGATACTGCTACTTCAGCACCAAGTCCTTTGGTCAGTACATCTAAATCCTGACGTAAGCTTAAATCAGCCAGCAATGTGCCGTACATATTTCTGATATGACCATAGTTTTTCAATAAGGCTACCGGATTATTGGCTCCATAGACAGAGCTACCTCCATAAATGCCGTTTTCGTAGCGAATAGGGAATGCGGCCGATGGTGTGTTATAGATATTACGGAAGATATTAGTACGTCCGTAACGGGTGCCTCTATATTCCTGTAACTTTCCTACTAAGCCTACTTTCATATGAGTGCTTTCAGTAATATCTGCGTCAATATTAGTACGTAGAGTAAGACGTGTGTCTGTCGGAGTCGTATCATAGCGTGTATCTTCCGTGTTCTTCTTCAACATGGAACGGTCACGGTAATAATCAACCACAGTGAAGTAACGGAATTTCTCACCACCTCCATTGAAAGACATCTTTAGATTGTGTGTGAAACCGGCTTTGTTTATCGTCTGGTCCCACCAGTCTACGTTTGGAAAATCATACGGGTAGATTCCTGTGCGGAAGGCATCCAATTCTTGTGAATTGTAACGTGCATCCAGCCCATCATTCTTCAATGCCGTATTGAGACTGTTAGCATATGTGTATGCGTCTGCAAATTCCGGTGAACGGAATTGAGTATTAATACCGAAATTATAGTCTACATTCACTTTCAGTCCACTTTTAGCACCACGTTTAGTAGTGATAAGGACGACACCGTTTGCACCGCGTGTTCCATAAAGTGCTGCTGCGGCGGCATCTTTCAGAACATAGCACGATTCAATTTCCATAGAAGTGATATCAGTAATATCACGAGGAAAACCGTCAATCAATATCAGAGGAGCATTGCCGTGCAGAGAGAGAGTAGATACGTTGTCAGGAGATGCACCTATACCTTGATACACATTCAGACCTGCTACTTTACCATACAATGCTTTGCTTATATCTACATACGGAGACTTTTCAAACGCTGAAGCATTGACTCCGTTGATAGAATAACTGCTATTCTGGGAAGATACGTTCATTTGATATCCGACGCTCAGTGTATCAGTAAGCTGTGTTTCCGAAACAGCCTTTGATTTCTGTGCATTCAGAGAAACCGAACCTCCCAAAAGCAGGGTAATTAATATATAATTTAATTTATTCATTGTTCGATTGATATTAGTTAAGATATTTACCAACCCGGATTTTGGGTCATTCCATATTTCTTGTTGATTTCATTCTGAGGAATTGGAGCCAGGTACCATTTGGTATCCCAATTGGTCTTCCAATAACGATCTCCCAATACTACCTTTTCAAAAGTGAATGCAGTAGGATTATGCAGGTCGTTCCCTCTACTTCTCAGTCCATACAATGTTTTCTTGAAATCATTTTGACGATCTCTGCGTACAAGGTCGAACCAACGTACTTCTTCGAATCCTAGCTCCAGTGCTCTTTCTTTTAAGACAGCTTCCAGGAACTGGTCATGATTCATTGTTTTGGGGAGTGCAGAAAGTCCAACTCTGGCCCGTACATCATTGACCATTTTGTAAGCTTCATCGTTCGGACGACCGTTCACTTCATTCAGTACCTCCGCATATCCCAACATGATTTCCGACAGGCGGGTATGTGCCCACTGTACCGGACTGTTGCGATCATTGTTTTCCTGCAGGATATATTTCATGATCAGGAATCCGCTACCGTCTTTGTAATCTTCATGGTTGATATAAACAGGAGCAGTGGTACCGGTACAGTATTTATCTCCTGGGCAGGCTACGTTTTCATACAAACGCGGGTCACGGGTTGGTACCATCTCCTCATTTGTATAAGTAAAGAATGGCTGTTTAGACGGATTTGCCCAGTCGAAGTCTTCCGGAAAATCAGAACCGTCTTCCCACGGGAACATATCCACGTAATTTAATGTTGGACCGGTGTAGTAACGTTGGTTAATATAATCAGAATGGGTACCTACATCATAACCTTTACGTGTAGAAATCAGAATTTCTGTTCCGCCCCGGTTGTAATATGCCTTACGATATGCCAAACGTCTTGCCCGATGAGTATCTTCAGTAGGCTGGATCAGTTCGTATCCATGCTGCTTTTTGATTTCATTGAAGAAAGCCTCCCCTGCCGCTGCTGCATCTTTCCAGCGTTGGTCGCTGTAATTACCGTAACAAGTGTACTCATCTGCTTTCGAATTCCATTTTGTGTTGGAATTGAATGTCGGACTTGCTGCCCATTGCAATACCTTGAACTTTAATGCCATGGCTCCTGCTTTCGTCATTCGACCGTCATTCTGGTCATCTTGTTTCCATTTTAGGTTTGAATTAATAGCTTCATCAAGTAAGCCTACGATATTTTTTACCGTTTGTTCGAAGGTGATTCGTGGAAACTCCATTTTCTCATTTACATCTATTGCATGGTCCAACCAAGGTACACCGCCTATGTATCTCATCATTTCGAAATAAGAAAGAGCGATCAATGTTTTGGCCTCAGCGATACGTTCGTTCTTTTCATCGTCGGTCATGTCAGGTACTTTGGCTACATTTTCAATAAACAGCCATGCGTAACGGATGGTAGTCCAGTCGGATTTTCCTGCATATAGATAGGCAGCACTTTTAGGAACATTATTTGCACTCAGTGCTCCGTTATAATATAGTTTCATGGGGCCATCGCTGATGTTATCACGAAAACTCTGACACAAATCGGTGATTGATTCGAGGATATTACCTCCTAGTTTGAAGTCCCCACCGGTAGGCAATCCATAGGGTACACCGGTATAAGCTTTCGTCAGTACTTTTTCAGCGTTTATTTTTGTAGAAAACATTTCTTCGGTGGTAGCTCCGGAGCTTTCAGGTTGGTTGCCTAGGAAATTATCCCCAAAACTGATTTCAGAACAAGAGGATGCTATCAGTATATAACTAAACGCAATTCCAAGTCCTTTTATTATGCTATTCATAAGTTGTCTTTTTTAGAAGTTAAGATTTAAACCGAAACTATAAGTCTTGATGAGTGGATAATCTCCGAATCGGTCAGGATTACTTTCCGGATCAAGATACTTAAGGGGTGAGAAGGTTAGTAAATTGTAACCACTGAAATTCAGACCAAGTGAACTAATTCCTAATTTTTTCAAGAATTTCTTTCCGGTTATGGTATATCCGAAGTTCAAACTCTTTAAACGGAGGTAAGAAGCATCTACTAACCATAAAGTTGAAGGTTCAGAGTTCCAGCTTTCCGATTCTTCTGACGGTCGCGGATAAACAGCTCCCAACTGATTTTCTGGAGTCCAGCAACCATCATAGAAATAAGTCAGCAAACCACGTTTTCCGGCATTGGTGTACGGAATCCGGTACTCGATATCATACATACGGCTAACATTTGTGGAGCCAACCCATTGCATGGATAAACTGAAGCCTTTCCAGTCGAATCCCATATTCATACCAAATGTATATTCCGGACGGGTAGCATAGCCTGATACACATTTATCATTACCATCTACAATTCCGTCTCCATTAAGGTCGGCATACATTGCATCACCCGGATACACTTTCTGGTAAGGTTGGGGGAGATTGGGGTTCAATGTCAATTCTCCGTTTGCACCTTCGGTGAAGTCGCTATATTGGTAGAGTCTCAAATATTTATACACGTCAGTCTGTCGTCCGGTTGAACCGCCCGTTTGGTTCATGTAACTGAATTGCTTAGGAACTTCGTCCATGTTAATGATTTTGTTACGTGCAAATGACATGTTTGCATTAGCGAAATAACTGAAATCTTTTCCGATTCTGTCATTCCAACCAATGGAGATTTCATAACCATGATTGTTTACCTGACCAATATTCAGATTGGGTAAAGAAGTTGCAATAATACCCGGTGTGGACAATGGAGAAATCAGAATACCTGTACGGTGCTCTATAAAGTAATCGAATGTAGCGGATAAACGGCTATCTAAGAGTTTGATGTCGATACCGTAATTCTGCTTTTCGGCTGTTTCCCACGTTACTGCCGGGTTACCGATAGAGGAAATGCCGGAAGCTGATTGTGAATAGGCATTATCTACACCGAAACTGTAGCCACCTGATCCTCCCCATACGGCAGGCATATACATAAAGCGGGAATCCACCCCTTTATCATTACCGACACGCCCCCAAGAAGCTCTGAGTTTTAAGTAATCAATTACCTTTTGATTTTCCATAAATTTCTCGGCAGTTGCTATCCAGCCTGCGGAGAATGACGGGAAAACACCGAAACGGGTACTACCCGGAGCAAAGTTTTCCGAACCATTGTAGCCAACATTTACGTCAAGCAAGTATTTACTTCGATAAGCATAAGTAGCACGCCCAACTAGTCCTACGTAACTACGGGGGATATAGGTATAGCTGTCAGGATAATAATTTCGTGATTGGTTATAAAGGAACAGACCGGATACTCTGTGATCGCCGAATGTGCGGTCATAGTTGATACGTCCTTCCAGATACCAATTCTGTCCACGTCCACTACTTTCTGAATAGTTTAGCGGGGTATCGCTTCCATTGGGTACATAGATATATGTCTTATCATAATCCGGGTCAGTCTGTGCCATGGAGCCATTCGTATCAAAATAAGACTTGTAGTATACAGTCTGTGATTCTATGGCACCTCCGGTACGAACTTTGTTTAACGTGAATTTATTGTCGTAAGCCCCTTTTATAGCTACGCTCAAGCCCGGAGTTACAAAATCCAGTTTCTGTGTGATATCTAAGTCCAGATTTAAATTTGTATCATAGTTCTGATTATAACCTTGTCCGTAAAATACGAACATACCATCACGCATTACTTCTCCGAGAGGAACCATGTCTTTGGGAACTAACGTACGGACTCCGTTGATAAATCCAGGTCCTGCGAACGGATGTGACCAGATTTGTGCAATCACCCAAGGATTTTGATCTTCTCCGGTACCGGATACAACACTACGTGGCTCTTGTATCTTACCTAAAATACCACTAATACCAAGTTTCATTAGTGTAGTTTTGGTCAGGTTGGCGTCGATATTAGCACGATAATTATATCGGTTAAAACGGTAATTGTTATCATACATTTGTCCGGGAAGTTCCTTTAAAAGACCGTTCTGGTATGTATATCCTAATGAAATGTAATACTTTACATTTTCGCTACCACCGGATATATTAAGGTTATTCTGGCTTTGAAGGTAGAGATTATTAAAGATATACTTTTTCCAGTCCATGCTTGGATACATGATAGGATCCGAACCGGTACGATAGGCTTCTACCTGTTCCGGTGTGAAATAGAGTTTGGGATTAGTGACATGATCCATTTTCTGTTTTATATTCCAGAAACGGGCGAATTCGTAACTACCGGTTTGTTCAACAAGCGAAATAGGCTGCTGTAAACCTAGTTTGGTGCTGACAGAAATTTGCGTTTTACCGGCTTTACCTCTTTTGGTGGTAACTAATACTACACCATTAGCACCTCGTACACCGAATACGGCTGTTGAAGAAGCATCCTTTAATATAGAGATGGTCTCAATCTCGTTCGGGTCGATCTGTGAAAAATCACGTTCGATTCCGTCTACCAGAATCAATGGCTTGGCCTGTGAGTCATTTAATGTACCGGCTCCACGTACATAAATAGTAGCAGCGTCTTTACCGGGTTGTCCGGTAGTCTGTACTGAAGATACACCGGGCAAAGCTCCTGCTAATACATTAGTAATACTAATAGCCGGAGATTTGATCAACTCTTTGTTGTCAATGGAAGAGACTGCACTGGTAAGCATTTTCTTATCTTGGTTACCATAGGCAATCGCAACAACTTCTACTTCACCGAGGCTTTGTGCGTCTTCTTTTAAACTAACGTTAATGATTTGTTTGCTTCCGACTACGATCTCTTGGGTTACATATCCCATAAAAGAAATGACCAATACGGATTCTTTGTTTGGAACGACGATTGAGTAGTTACCGTCAAAGTCTGTGATTGTCCCGATAGTAGTGCCCTTCACGGTCACGTTTGCTCCGGGAACGGCTTCTTTAAGTGCTTCATCCACTACTGTACCTTTAATAGTAATCCCTTCCGGTGGAAGTGCATACATTATTAAAGGTATGAATGAAAGAAACGTAATAAGAAAGCAGATTCTTAATTTGAGCGCGTTTCTCATACTTTTTAATTTGTAGGTTAATAATATATTTAGTTCTGTCAATGAATGACCTTCGTTTTGTTCAAAAGATTATACTTTGGTGTATAAAAGTCTGACATTTCTGTTCTCTTTTTATGCAAAGTTAGCCGGTACCCATAAATCTGACGTGTAATATTCGCTATATTAGGTGCAAAAATAGCTAGAAACGCTATCTATAGCGAATGATAAGCCTTCTCTTTAATTTTGTAGACAGGACGGAAAAATGATAGGATTTGCTATCTATAAAAACTGTTTTTCCTTTGAATAATCCTTTATCCGAGAGAAAAATGAGATAAAAGTATAATGGATATTAATTGACTAATCTATTTTCCCGATGAGATTTTTTTTGTTTTTTCAAGGTACTATGTTGGTAATATCCTAAACTGTTCTTGGATCTATTTTATTGAAATAGGTAGAAGAACTAAATAAAATAATAGATTGCATAGATTAAGATATGTTTTTTCTATGTACATTTGTTTCGTTACTACTCTAGTTTTCGTTCCTCAGTAGTGAAATGATAGCTCTATTATAGTAGAACTATAACTTTTGGAAAAGTATGAGTTAGGATGTTCGGTTGTTTATATGGTGTAATTAGAGTTAAAAGTATGTTTTTCAATAAATTCATTTTTATGATAGACGGAAACAGTCGGAATCTAAAAGAAATGAGATATACATAAATTAAATACAGATATGAAAATTAGTTGGAAAAGATGGTTTTTGTTTCCTGCCGTTCTACCTCTCTTTTCTTGGACGAATATGGGTAATGTACAGAAGGATGTTGTTTCACAACCGCTGGATACGATCGAATATCGAATATTTGTAGCTGTGGATAAAGCCGGGGTAGAGCATTGGGGCGGTAAAGAAGCATATCGGGCAAAACTGAATACTTTCTTCGAACAGATGAATGATTTCTGGAATAAGGCGGGCGACGGACGTTTTAATTTTTATTTCCGTTATGTGCCCGATTTACAGGTGGTTTATGATTGCTCTTCCCGTCAGTTGGAAAATGTATACAATCGGAGTGCAGGTTTCCCTAACCATGATGTCTTATTGATCATTGATTCTGTACTTGACTTTGATGATGAAGAGAAATCACAAGGCTGGTATTGTGGAGGTGCTGCGGACGATTTGACTATGGTGGTTTGCCGTAGCCGTAGTAAGACCGAACATGAAGACTTGTTTAATGTCGATTATTTTTGTAGGGGAGTGGCGCATGAATTCGGTCACTATCGCGGAGTAACAGATCTATATGCTGACAGAATTCAGGCAAAAAAGAATGTGATAAATCAACTTCAATACGAGCCGGACTCGTGTGTGATGAATAATCATTATAATACTTATAAATGGAGTTCGTATGCAGTTAATATCATTAACTATACTGCAAAGTCAAAACGTCCTAGACGTGATTTTTCCGGACTTTTCAAACAGATGTTTCCTAAGAATATTTTAGTATCTGTTAAAGTGAATGGTAAAAAGAAGAAAGGGGTGAAACTCAACTTATATGGAGCTCGCGCGCAGTTTAATGATCTGATTCCAACTCCTTATCGTACTTATGAAGTGAACAAAAAAGGAGAATATTTGATAACAGGTGTTCCCGATTTGTATGATAATCCTGCAGAACCTTTGCATACTGATGAATTACCTTATAATCGCTGGTTTAGTTTCTTGCTTGAAGCAGAATACAAGGGTGAAAAGAAATATGTGTGGCTTCCTGAATACGAAGTACAACAAACTTTCTTTGAAAATAAGGATACTTATCAGGTAACGATTGATTTCTAATAGATCGTTCGTAAAGCAGCAATTTGCTAAACATATCATAGGGACTTTATACTAAGCTCCGGATTTATCTTTTTCTTCATCCGAGCAATAAAAATCAATAGTTAATTTCAATCTGTTTACAGGCAGGATGCAAGTTAGGTATTGGTATTCTCTTTTGATTAATAGTATTTTTCAATTCCGCCAAATCCTGCAATTGCTTTATTTTCTTTCGTTTTGCTGATAAAATGGTTTAACCGTTTCTCAAATTCTTCAGGACGTATTCTTGCGGCTTCAATGTATGCAATTCGGATTCTTTTATAGGAGTCAGAAAATTGTTGATAGTTTCTCCAGACTATTTTATCTTCTTTCAATTTCTCAATTATATCATTGGGAAAAATAAAAGGTATAGATAAAACATCTTGTATTTTATTCTCAAATTTAGGGTGTATCATTTTATTTTCCAATAGCCATTTAAGTCTTTCTTTATTGGCTTGTGAGTAAGTGCTTTTAGGATTTCTTGGTGTGAAGCGCTGAATTCTATGTTCTTTGTTAAGTGGTTTTATCGTGCTGTCAATCCAATCGAAACAAAGGG
>ERZ826016.1116-NODE-1116-length-27297-cov-11.412268_pt1 | contig 27297 bp, 19 predicted proteins | sample MGYA00519872_ERZ826016 | MGnify/ENA primary metagenome ERZ826016 (study PRJEB31778, sample SAMEA3449218) | human gut metagenome | biome: human gut; feature: human-associated habitat; material: faeces | place: United Kingdom | collected 2010/2012 ... | reverse complement strand
CGCCATGGCCATCCATATGCACCACAGTATGGATGTGATGGAGTTGAAAGAGTAGGCGCAAGGCGCTGGGGGAGAAGGACTCTACCGCTGGTCGATTGACACCGGGGGCGGGAGCGGGTACCATGGCGGGGAAGGAGGAGATACTGGATGAACGGCATTGACAAGGAACGATTCGGCGCCTTCCTGGCCGTCCTGAGGAAGGAGAAGGGGCTGACCCAGCGGGCGCTGGCCGAACGGCTGTATGTCTCGGATAAAGCGGTGAGCAAATGGGAGCGGGGGCTGAGCCTGCCCGATGTGGCGCTGCTGACGCCGCTGAGCGAGGCGCTGGGCGTGGGTGTTGCCGAGCTGCTGCGGGGGGAGCGGGCGGAGCGCCCCCTGGAGACGGCGGAGGTGGACGCGCTGGTCAGCGGAGCCCTCCATCTGGGCAGAGAGGAGGAGCTCCGGCTGGACCGGAGGAAAAAGGGGTGGAAGCTGTCCTATCTGCTCTGCGCTCTGGCCGGGCTGGTGGAAACAGGGATGCTGCTGGCCCAGGGCTTTGGGTGGGAGGCGCTGGCGGAGACGGTGGCCGGCGGGGCCGTGGGCTGCCGGAACATGATACTCATCACCCTGGGCACCGGCGTAGGCGGCGGCATCGTGGCCGATGGCCAACTGCTGGAGGGCGTTGGCGGCACCGGCGCGGAGGTGGGCCACACCGTGCTGGTGCTGGACGGCGAGGACTGCACCTGCGGTCGGAAGGGCTGCTGGGAGGCGTATGCCTCCGCCACAGCGCTGATACGGCAGGGAAAGCGGGCGGCCGCGGCGCAGCCGGAGTCCCTGCTGGCCGGATACGGTGAGGGGCTGACCGGGAAGGACGTATTTGACGCGGCGGCCGCCGGAGACGCGGCGGCACAGGCTGTGGTGGACCGCTACTGCGTGTACGTGGCGGCGGGCATCACGGATCTGGTGAACATTCTGGGGCCGGAAAAGGTGCTCATCGGCGGCGGCATCAGCCGCCAGGGTGAGAGACTGCTGGCCCCCATACGGGCGTATGTGGCGGCCAACTGCTTCGGCGGGCACGACCGGACACCGCCGGTCATTGAATGTGCCCGGCTGGGCAATGAGGCGGGCATCATCGGCGCAGCGGCACTGTGAGTAAAAGCGCACCTTGGGTCAGACCCGGGGTGCGTTTTTTATGCCGTTTATGGGGAATAATATTGCATATTCCGGCGATATATGGTACAATATGTCGTACCACAACAAATTTGGAGGGGCAACATATGGAAATGCGCCGATACGTAAGACACTCCCCTGCCTGGTGGATCGTGGGCGGCATACTGGCCCTGCTGACGGCGGGGTGTATCGTGCTGGGGCTGCTGGCGCAGCGGGACAGCGCAGCAGCGGAGGCCGTGCCCATCGGGGACGAGATCTATCTGGGCGACTACAACTACATCGACGTGCAGTACATGACCACCTGGGCCTATCGGGTGACGCTGGGCGACGGGCGCAAGCTGGTCTTCTATCTGGCGGAGGACACGGAGGGATACGGCTATCTGGTGCAGCTGAGCGACGCCGAATATGCACGGTATGCGGACATTGTGGACTATACCTATGCTGACGACAGCGGTGACGGCGCAGTGCCGGACGATACGGCCGCGCCCTCGGAGCTGGCCGTCTATATCCCGCTGACGGAGACCACCGCGCCGGCACCGGTACGTCTGGCGGGCGTGATCTGTGAGACGCCGGAGGCATATATCGACGATATTGCCGCCGCCGTCGGCATGACCGCCGAGGACTTTGTGTACACCTACGGCGACTATTACATCGACAGCGAGCTGACACCGGACACGGGGAGCAGCTTTTGGTCCCTCATAGCCAGCTTCCTCGGGCTGGCCGCCTTTGTGCTGCTGGTAAGCGCCGCCTCGTACACCGCACAGCTGAACAGCACGCTGAAGCAGCTGAAAAAGGGAAAGCTGCTGGAACGGGCGGAGAGCGAGTTCCACTATCTGGAGGGTGATCGACGCTCTGACGCACTGGTGAGCACGGCGTTCCTGTACGGGCGGCGGCAGAACATCGTGCTGCCCCTGGCGGACGTGCTGTGGGTCTATCGTCACGACCTAAAGCTGCTGTGGGCCAAAAGCACGGTGGTGGAGCTGCTGACCTATGACGGGCGCAGCATCACGCTGCGGCTCGAAAGGGGCGGCAGCCGCCGGATGGCGGACGCTATCGTACAGGCGGTGTCCGCCCGTAACCCGGAAGCGCTGGTGGGTCTGAACCGGGAAAACCAGCGGCTGTACAGCCAGCAGGTGCCCCACGCCAAGCGGAAACGGGTGTGGGCCACAGCCGCCGGCATCGGCGGCGGTGTGCTGGGCTATGCCATTGCCCGGGTACTGATACGCCTGCTGCTGTCGTAAATAGCGCTGCCCCGCCCTTTGGGCGGGGCTTTGTGCGGAAAAAGCACCCCCGGTGGGGGTGCTTTCCTATTCAGTCGATGGTGCGGACGAAGTTCATGCCGCTTTTCTGCATATGTACGTCCAGGCGGACCCGGTCGCCGCGTATGTAGCTGCGGGTATACTCGTAGATACGGCCATCCTCCGTACGGGTGAGCCGCTGGTGGAAAAAGGCACAGCTGCCGGAGGGCACACCCAGCAGGGCGGCACAGCTGTCATCCAGAATAACGGCCTCATAGCTCTCGTCCGCAGCGAAGGGGACGATGCCCACATGGTAGAGCAGGCTGTAAAAGCTGTGGGTCTGGAGCATATCGCGGGTCAGGTTGGGGTAGATGTACTGGGGGTAGTAGCTGGTCTCCAGGATCAGTGGCTCACCGTCCACGTTGCGGACACGGGTGAAGCAGTAGACCGGCGTTCCCTCCCGCAGCTCCATCTTCTCGCAGACGGTGGGCTTGGGGACCTCCACAGCGAAGTCCACCAGCGTAGATGAGGGGACCTTGCCCATAGAGGAGACCTCGGTGGTGAAGGAATAGCGGACACCCCGGCGGTTGGTGGCGGGGTCGGCCACGAAGGTGCCGCGGCCGCGCTTGCGGACCACCAGACCCTCGTCCTCCAGCTCTCCGATGGCCTGACGGACGGTGTTGCGGCTGATGCTCAGGCAGCGGCAGAGCTCGGCCTCGCTGGGGAGCAGGGCGCCCACCGGCAGGGCGCCGGTGGAGATACTGCGCTTGATGATGCCCACCAGTTGGGCGTAGAGGGGGATATCGCTGTCCAGCGACAGCGTAGTATGCAGAATGGAGTTCTGTTCCATGACGGGGTTCCTTTCCCTTGCGTTACCCTTAGGTAAGTTGTACCTATTGTACCATACAATCCAGTGGAATGGTAGGGGGTAAATGAAAAAATTTTGTCACGCTGTCGATTTTCTTTCAAAAACCGCCGGAAGCGCTTTCCCCCTCTGTACAGGCGACGCGCAGCGTCTCTGTATGCAGACAGCGCCGCGTGACGCGGCGCTGTCTGCGGAACAAAAAGAAGGAAAACCTTTCGGTAGTAAGCGATTTACTTGTGGTCCACGCTGTACATATGCTCGATGAGGCAGAGGACCTTGTCGGAGTAGCCCATCTCGTTGTCGTACCAGCTGACGACCTTGACAAAGGTATCGGTCAGTGCGATGCCGGCCTTGGCGTCGAAGATGGAGGTATGGGTGTCGCCCAGGAAGTCGGAGGAAACAACGTCCTCATCGGTGTAGGCCAGAATGCCCTTCAGCTCGTTCTCGCTGGCCTTCTTCATGGCGGCGCAGATATCCTCATACTTGGCAGGCTTAGCCAGGTTGACGGTCAGGTCCACCACGGAGACATCCAGGGTGGGGACGCGCATGGACATACCGGTCAGCTTGCCGTTCAGGCTGGGGATGACCTTGCCTACGGCCTTGGCAGCTCCGGTGGAGCTGGGGATGATGTTGCCGGAGGCAGCACGGCCGCCGCGCCAATCCTTCAGGGAGACGCCGTCAACGGTCTTCTGGGTAGCGGTGGTGGAGTGCACGGTGGTCATCAGGCCGTCGGTGATACCGAAATTATCGTGCAGGACCTTGGCGATGGGGGCCAGGCAGTTGGTGGTGCAGCTGGCGTTGGAGACAAACTGCATATCGCTGGTGTATTTGTCCAGGTTGACGCCGCAGACGAACATGGGGGTGTCGTCCTTGGAGGGGGCGGACATGACCACGTGCTTGGCACCCGCGGCGATGTGGCCGGCGGCCTTCTCCTTGGTCAGGAACAGGCCGGTGGACTCGATAACGTACTCGGCGCCGACCTTGGCCCAGGGCAGGTTGGCGGGGTCACGCTCAGCAAACACGGGGATGGCCTTGCCGTTGACAACGATGTTGTTGCCCTCGGAGGAAACTTCACCCTTGAACTTGCCATGCATGGTGTCAAACTTCAGCATATAGGCCAGGTAATCGGCGGGGCACAGGTCGTTAACGCCCACGATCTCGATGTTGGGGTGATCCATGCAGCAGCGCATGACCATACGGCCGATACGGCCAAAACCATTGATACCGACTTTAATGCTCATAAAACATCTTCCTCTCTGATGGAATATCCTAAATGTATGGTATGTTTAGAATTATATGCAGTTATTCCGCAAAATGCAAGCCTTTTTTGAAACTTTTTTTCGTTTCGCGGAAATTTGATAAAAATCTTGTATTCTTGCACCGCATTTGATATGATGTGAACAAGCTGACAGAAGTTGGCACGGTTGATGGCGCCGGGAAACTGGTATGCTGACAACAGAAGGAGGCTGGTCTCATGGAACAGGCACAGCAGGAAAAGGTATACATGGAGCGGCTGCCGCTGGTGGCGATGCAGATACGGTCCGCACTGGGCAATATCTACTATGGGATGCAGAAGCTGGCCCCCGCCGATGAACGGGACGAGGATCCGATACTGGACGCGAACGCCGCCATGCTCTACCATGGCTATTTCCGGTTGCTGCGGCTGGCAAAGAACCTGGAGTCCGCCTCTATGCTGAACCGCAAGGAGCTGCTGCCCACCGAAAACACGGACCTGAAGGTGTGGCTGGACGAGATCATCCGGGAGGCGGAGGTCCCCTTTGAGTTGAAGGGTGTACAGCTGGAGATGGTGTGCGAGGAGCGTTACGCCATCACCGCCGTCAATGAGCCGTGGCTGAGCCAGGCCCTGTGGCAGCTGCTGTCCAACGCGCTGAAGGCCTGCTCCGCCGGTGGAAAGGTGACGGTGACGCTGGCCGTGCAGAAGCCCCATGTGCTCATCAAGGTGAAGGATACCGGCTGCGGCATTCCTGCCGACCGGCAGGAAATGCTGTTTCGCTGGCATATGCGGCCCATGACCCTGGACTATGTCGCCGGCGGCGTGGGGCTGGGACTGCCCCTGGCACATCAGATCGCACGGCTGCACGGCGGCCAGCTGCTTCTGAACAGCCGGGAGGGGCAGGGCACCACTGCCACCATCGCGCTGCCGATGGTACGGGCTTTGGGGACGCTGGGCGAGAACATCGAGGACTACACCGGCGGCTTCCAGCGGGTACTGCTGGAGCTGGCGGACGCGCTGCCCGACGAGGCATTCCTGGCAAAGCATCTGGACGAATAAGAACACGCTGTCGGGCGGAGGGCCGCCGCGGCACGGCAGGGACGCGCCCCTGCCTGCTATGGCGCTCTTCGCCCGATAGCTTTCCACATTTTCCCGAAAGTATGCGCCGCCGCTGAATGGCGACGCATACGCCCCCATGCGGGCGCGGGAGACATATAGACTATGGAGAGCGATCGTATGCGCAAGAAAAAGGTGCTGGTGGCCATGTCCGGCGGCGTGGACAGCTCCGCTGCGGCGGCACTGCTGGTGCAGCAGGGCTACGACTGTGACGGCGCCATGCTGAAGCTGGCCCCTAACGAGGACAGCCGCTGCTGCTCCGCCGACGACGCTGAGGACGCGCGGCAGGCGGCCACACGGCTGGGGATGCGGTTCTATGTATTCAACGAGACAGACCGCTTCCGCCGGTGCGTAATGGACAGGTTCACGGCGGAATACGCCGCCGGGCGGACGCCCAATCCGTGCATCGACTGCAACCGGGAGCTGAAATTCGGCGCCCTGCTGGACCGGGCGCTGACGCTGGGGTATGACTATATCGCCACGGGGCACTACGCCCGGGTAGCCTATGACGCGGAAAGCGGCAGATACCGCCTGCTGCGGGGTGCGGAACGGCGGAAGGACCAGAGCTACGTGCTGTATCAGCTGACGCAGCACCAGCTGGCCCATCTGCTGCTGCCGGTGGGAGACTATGACAAGCCGGCTATCCGTGACAAGGCGCGGGAGGCAGGGTTGGACAACGCCGACAAGGGCGACAGCCAAGACATCTGCTTCGTGCCGGACGGAGACTATGTGAACTTTCTGCAGCGGCAGGGGCTGACACTGACGCCGGGAGACTTCCTGGACGAAGCGGGCTGCGTGCTGGGACGGCACCGGGGCCTGCCCTGCTATACCATCGGCCAGGGAAAGGGCCTTGGCGTGGCGGTGGGGCGGCACGTATATGTGCTGGAAAAGGACCGGGACCGCAACGCTATCGTGCTGGGAGACGACGCGGCGCTGTATGCCTCCTCCCTGCTGGCTTCCCACGTAAACTGGATCAGCGGCCAGATACCGGCGGCGCCGGTGCGGTGCGCCGCCAAGACGCGATACAGCCAGGTGGAGACCCCCTGCACCGCTTATCCCCTGCCGGGCGGCGGACTGCGGGTGGTGTTCGATCAGCCCCAGCGGGCCATCACTGCCGGGCAGGCGGTGGTGCTGTATGACGGCAATGAGGTGCTGGGTGGCGGCACCATCGAAAAAAGCGAATAAAAACCTCCCCAGCGCATAGTGCCGGGGAGGTTTTTATTCGCTTGAACTTATCAGAAATGCGTCTCCACGAACTTGTTGAACTTGGCCACATCCATCTCGTCCTTATAGGTGTTCTTGAAGCGCTTGACCGTTTCACTGTTGTACTGGACGATGGTGCGGTACTTCAGCAGGCCCACCACCAGACCCACACCGCCGCAGATATAGCCCCAAGGGGAGGCCTTGGCACAGGTAAACGCCAGCACCGCCAGCATGATCAGCGAGATCACCACACCGGCGATCTGCTTCTTGGGGTGGATGCGGTCCACGTCCTCCTGCTTGACGACGCCCTCCTGGACCATGGCCTTAGCAAACTGCTTCTGTACGCCAAACAGGCTGGCCGCCTGCAGCATCATGGGCGCCACCACAAAAAAGGCAAAAAACGTGTCCACGACGCCGATGATCAAAATCCCTAAATCTCCCATTGTCTTACGCTTCCTCCTGTTGATATTTGAATAGGAGCCGCATATCGCTCCGTGATGTGGCATACAGCATATGACTGTAGCACAGCGAGAATTCCACGATGTCGCCCACTTGCAGACGGCGGGGGCAGTCCTCTACGTCCACGATGCAGTGGTCGGAGGATCCGCCGATGACTGTCAGCCCCGGTTCGCGGGGGAGCAGGCTCTCCAGGTCGCCCACGTCGGCCCGGCCCAGAGCCAGGAGGGCGCGGCGGCGGACACCACGGTCCACATAGGTAGGCTTGCGGCCGAAGGCATCGATGGCCAGCTCGCCGATGGGATAGGTGGGCTTGTCCTTGACCTCCACCACCTCAGCCCGAAGGGTAAATGTGTCCATGCGGAGGTAATCCATATCACGGATACCCCAGTCCACCTGCAAATCCTTGCCCAGCAGGATGCCCTCGCCGATTCGGAGGTGGTTGATACCGGCGGGCATGGTGCCCCAATGGACCAGCGTAAAGGAGCTGGTAGCGCCGCCGGAGACGACCTCCAGCGATCGGCCGATACGCGCCTCCACCCGGTGAGCCAAAGCGACCAGCTCGTTCATCTTGTCCGGGGTGGGCTTAGTGGAGCCATAGCAGGACAGGTTAACACCGATACCGGCCAAGTGTACATGGGGCAGGTCCTGCTCCACCCGCTGGCAGACGTCCACCAGCTCATCCTTGTCCCAGAAGCCCTCACGCAGGTCGCCCAGGTCTGTCATCACGATGACGCGGTGGGTCCTGTTCTGACGGAGACACTCCTCCTCCAGCGCCAGCAGGGTGGCCCACTCGCTTTGCAGGGACGTGTCGCACAAAGCGACCACGTCCGGCAGCTCCGACAGGCCGGGGATGCGAATCAGGAGCCAGGGGCCGGGCACACCGGCGGCACGGCATTTGGCCACCTGCTCCAGGCGGCTGGTGCCCAACTCTGCGGCGCCGGCAGCACGCAGCGTCCGGGCGATCTCCGGCAGGCCATCCGCACCCTTGATAACGCCGCAGACACAGATACCCGCGGCATTGCAGCGGGAGATCACCGCCCGGGCATTGCTTTGCAGCAGAGAAAGATCGATCTCTAATTGGGGATATTGCCGCACAGCGACACCTCCTATGTACTCAATAGGGACATTGTACCACATTCGTTGCGGTTTGTCACATCTTTTCGCAAAATTCCCGCGGCGGGACAGCTTTTGCTGTCCCGCCGCCGATGCGAGGTGCCCTCCCCTGCCCTGCACGCAAAAAAGAGACCGCCGAAGCGGTCTCTTTTTTGCTGGAGTATGTACTTACTTGGCAAGAGCCTTGTTGGCTTCGGCCATTTCGGCGAAGATGCCGGCGTGCTTCTTGGCAACGATGGCGCGGATGACCAACAGCGTACCGACCATCAGGGCCACAGCGATCAGCAGGTTGACAAACACGTTCTGGATCAGACCGGCCAGGATGAAGCTGACGAAGGACACTGCGGCCACGGTCAGCGCATAGGGCAGCTGGGTGAACACGTGGTTCAGGTGGTAGCAGTGGGCACCGGCGGAAGCCATGATGGTGGTGTCGGAGATGGGGGAGCAGTGGTCGCCCATAACGCCGCCGGAGCAGGCAGCCGCCAGACCGATGGTGCACAGTATGGGCTCCGCATCGTAGTTGAACACGGAGACAACGATGGGGGCCATGATGCCGATGGTACCCCAGGAAGTACCGGTAGCGAAGCCGATAGCCGCGCCGATGATGAAGATGATGGCGGGCAGGAACATACGCAGATCGCCAACGTTGGCCATAGCATTACTGACGAAGTCAGCGGAGTACATGGCAAAGCGGGTGAAGGAGCACAGGGTCCAGGCGAAGGTCAGGATCAGGATGGGGGCGATCATCTGGATGAAGCCCTGGGGCACGGATTCCATGGACTTCTCGAAGCCAATGGCGCCGCGCAGCCAGAAGTAGACGAACGTGAACACGCAGCCGATCAGACCTCCGATGGCCAGCGCCGGGCCGGCCTCGGCAGCGGAGAAGGCCTCCATGAAGGTCATGCCGCCATCGAAGTAACCGCCGGAGTAGACCAGAGAGATGATGCAGACAGCGATCAGGACGATCACGGGCACCAGCAGGTCCAGCACGGAGGACTTGCCCTTGCTGGGAGCCTCATAGTCGTCGGCACCGGCGAAGGGACGCTCGGGGGTGGTGAACAGGTCGTCCTTGACCTGGGCGTTGTACTCATGGGTCAGCATGGAGCCATAGTCAATGTTCAGTACGGAGATGACCACGATCATCAGCAGGGTCAGCAGGCAGTAGTAGTTCCAGGGGATCTGCTTCAGGAACAGCTCAATGCCGTTGATGCTGGGGGACTGCACGTAGCCGGAAACGGCGGCGGCCCAGGAGGACACCGGGGCGATCATGCAGACGGGAGCCGCGGTGGCGTCGATCAGGTACGCCAGCTTGGCACGGGAGATCTTGTGGGACTCGGTGACGGGACGCATAACGGCGCCCACGGTCAGGCAGTTGAAGTAGTCGTCTACGAAGATCAGCACGCCCAGCAGCATGGTCAGCAGCTGCGCACCGCAGCGGGTGTGAACGGTCTTCTTGGCCCAGCGGCCGAAGGCCTCGGAGCCGCCGCCCTTGTTCATCAGGTCCACCATGATGCCCAGGGTGACCAGGAACACGATAATACCCATGTTGCCGCTGTCAGCCAGCACGGAGATGATACCGTAATCGGCACCCACCAGGGTCACGATGGTATCCCAGGGAGCGAACTGGGTGTACAGCAGCGCGCCGACCAGGCAGCCCAGGAACAGGGAAGAATACACTTCCTTGCTGATCAGGGCCAGCACGATGGCCACGATGGGGGGCAGCAGGGACCAGAAGGTGCCGGCAAACGGAGTCTCGGAGTAGACCTTCTCCTCATAGGTGGTGTACTCCACGCCGTTGACGTCCTTGGACTTCTCTTCGGACTTGACGTACTCGGTACCGTCGGCGCCGACGATGGTGTTGCCATCCTCAGACAGCTCGAAGTAGGTGCCGGCCTCGGGGCTCACATAGTAGGAGCCGTCCAGCGCATACTTAGAGCCCTCGCTGTCGTCCACGGTCCGCTGGATGCCATCCAGGAACACGCCGTCGCCGGTGGTGTAGAACGCGCCGTCGCCGACGAAGACGGGGTTTTCCTTGCCCTTAAACTGGATCCCCAGGATGACCAGCAGGACAATGAAGATACCCAGCGCTACGAAATACGCTATTTTGGTGCTTCTCTTTTCCATGTGTGTGATTTACCTCCTCACAAATTGGTGCCACCATCCTAACGTTTTCCTGGCAGATTGTCAACATTTCAGCAAAGCCGGGAGTGGGTAATTTTGAACAAATTATGAACCGGTTTTTCTCCCTTTTATCCAATTTAGCGGCCATTTTTCGGAATATTTATGACATTATTATAAACCTTTACAGTTTCTTAGCGCGCTTCTCCCCTCCTTTTTTGGAAATATATGTTTATTTTAGCAAATATTACCGGAATTTATAGCGATATGCCGACATAGTATACGCAAAAAAAGAAAGCCCCCAACGGAGGGCTTTCTTTTTATTAGGTGGGGTATAGCTTACTTGGCAAGAGCCTTGTCGGCCTCGGCCATTTCCTGGAAAATACCAGCGTGCTTCTTGGCAACGATAGCGCGGATGACCAGCAGAGTACCGACCATCAGCACCACAGCGATCAGCAGGTTGACAAACACGTTCTGGATCAGGCCGGCCAGGATGAAGCTGACGAAGGACACACCAGCCACGGTCAGCGCATAAGGAATCTGGGTGAACACGTGGTTCAGGTGGTAGCAGTGGGCACCGGCGGAAGCCATGATGGTGGTGTCGGAGATGGGGGAGCAGTGGTCGCCCATAACGCCGCCGGAGCAGGCAGCCGCCAGACCGATGGTGCACAGTATGGGCTCCGCATCGTAGTTGAACACGGAGACAACGATGGGGGCCATGATGCCGATGGTACCCCAGGAAGTACCGGTAGCGAAGCCGATAGCCGCGCCGATGATGAAGATGATGGCGGGCAGGAACATACGCAGATCGCCAACGTTGGCCATAGCATTACTGACGAAGTCAGCGGAGTACATGGCAAAGCGGGTGAAGGAGCACAGGGTCCAGGCGAAGGTCAGGATCAGGATGGGGGCGATCATCTGGATGAAGCCCTGGGGCACGGATTCCATGGACTTCTCGAAGCCAATGGCGCCGCGCAGCCAGAAGTAGACGAACGTGAACACGCAGCCGATCAGACCTCCGATGGCCAGCGCCGGGCCGGCCTCGGCAGCGGAGAAGGCCTCCATGAAGGTCATGCCGCCATCGAAGTAACCGCCGGAGTAGACCAGAGAGATGATGCAGACAGCGATCAGGACGATCACGGGCACCAGCAGGTCCAGCACGGAGGACTTGCCCTTGCTGGGAGCCTCATAGTCGTCGGCACCGGCGAAGGGACGCTCGGGGGTGGTGAACAGGTCGTCCTTGACCTGGGCGTTGTACTCATGGGTCAGCATGGAGCCATAGTCAATGTTCAGTACGGAGATGACCACGATCATCAGCAGGGTCAGCAGGCAGTAGTAGTTCCAGGGGATCTGCTTCAGGAACAGCTCAATGCCGTTGATGCTGGGGGACTGCACGTAGCCGGAAACGGCGGCGGCCCAGGAGGACACCGGGGCGATCATGCAGACGGGAGCCGCGGTGGCGTCGATCAGGTACGCCAGCTTGGCACGGGAGATCTTGTGGGACTCGGTGACGGGACGCATAACGGCGCCCACGGTCAGGCAGTTGAAGTAGTCGTCTACGAAGATCAGCACGCCCAGCAGCATGGTCAGCAGCTGCGCACCGCAGCGGGTGTGAACGGTCTTCTTGGCCCAGCGGCCGAAGGCCTCGGAGCCGCCGCCCTTGTTCATCAGGTCCACCATGATGCCCAGGGTGACCAGGAACACGATAATACCCATGTTGCCGCTGTCAGCCAGCACGGAGATGATACCGTAATCGGCACCCACCAGGGTCACGATGGTATCCCAGGGAGCGAACTGGGTGTACAGCAGCGCGCCGACCAGGCAGCCCAGGAACAGGGAAGAATACACTTCCTTGCTGATCAGGGCCAGCACGATGGCCACGATGGGGGGCAGCAGGGACCAGAAGGTGCCGGCAAACGGAGTCTCGGAGTAGACCTTCTCCTCATAGGTGGTGTACTCCACGCCGTTGACGTCCTTGGACTTCTCTTCGGACTTGACGTACTCGGTACCGTCGGCGCCGACGATGGTGTTGCCATCCTCAGACAGCTCGAAGTAGGTGCCGGCCTCGGGGCTCACATAGTAGGAGCCGTCCAGCGCATACTTAGAGCCCTCGCTGTCGTCCACGGTCCGCTGGATGCCATCCAGGAACACGCCGTCGCCGGTGGTGTAGAACGCGCCGTCGCCGACGAAGACGGGGTTTTCCTTGCCCTTAAACTGGATCCCCAGGATGACCAGCAGGACAATGAAAACACCCAGCGCTACGAAATACGCTATTTTGGTGCTTTTCTTTTCCATGTGTGTGATTTACCTCCTCACAAATTGGTGGTGAATACCATCAGCCGGCGAAACAGCGTATCTGCCCCGCCAACCTCCTGTATCATACCGTCACGCCAAGATATTGTCAAGTTCTTAACGTCATATTCCATTATTTTAACAAATTGTGAACTCCGTTTTCGTCGTTTTTACAAGAGAAACCGGGCGGCAAACACAGCATCGTGCGCTTTTTACGGCAGACGGCACAAGTCTTTCCGGGTCCGCGGACGCAAAAAGAGACGCCGGTGCGGCGGCACCGGCATCCCCTCTGTTAAGTAAGAGTTTGTTTATTAACAATTCGTCAAGAGACTTTACAGGAAGAATTCCTTTATCTGACCGTACAGGATGAGGACCATGATCAGCGGCGTGATGAACTTGACGCAGACCTTGAAGAAGCCGTAGCTGCCCATGACATGACCGGACTGCTCCGTCTCTTCCTTGACGAACTCGGGGCCGATCTCCCAGCCGATCATCAGAGACATCAGCAGCGCGCCCAGCGGCATCATAACGCCCTCGGACAGCGCATCCCAGAAGTCCAGCCAGTCGGCAGCCCAGGTCTTGGGATTTGCAATGTTCAGCAATTCCGCAGGCGAGAAGCTGCTGGCACCCAGACGGTCAGCGCAGACCAGGATGCAGCCCAGGCCCACACAGGCGGCGGCGATGAGGGTATAGCTCTTGCGCTTGTCGCCCTTGCCCTCGTCGCGGGCCTTATCCACAAAGTGAGCCACGATGACCTCCAGCAGAGAGATAGAGGAGGAGATGGCGGCGAAGACCACCAGCAGATAGAACAGGATGCCGAAGATGGGGCCGAGGCCACCCATGCGGCTGAACACGTTCTGCATGGTGACGAACAGCAGGGACGGGCCACCCACTGCGCCGGAGGGATCCAGAGCGAAGCGACCGGGCAGCACGCACAGGCCGGCCATCAGAGCCACCATCGTATCCATGACCACGATCAGCAGCGCGTTCTTCTGGATGTTCTCCTTCTTCTGCAGATAGGAGCCGTAGGTGATCATGGCGCCCATACCCAGGGACAGGGAGAAGAACATCTGGCCGCCGGCGGTAGCCAGCACGGTCAGGACGTCGGGTGTCTCCTGCTTGAAGGTCACGATGCGCTGCATGACGCCGTTGATCTCCACCGCGGACATTTTCACGCCATCAATGACGGCGGAGGCGGGAACATAGTATCCATTTTCAGTAGCCCAGCCGGGGGCAAACATGTACTTCAGGCCATCCAGGGCGCTGCCGTGGATCACGTGCTCCACCAGGGAGCCGTCCGCCTGGAGCACCTGCACGGTGGTGTCCACACCGTCCAGCGTGCAGGCGCGGATGATGCAGATCAGCAGAGCCACGAACAGGGCAGGCATACCCACGGAGCAGACCTTCTCGATGCCGCCGCCGACGCCGCCGAGAACGATAAGCATCGTCAGCACCACGAAAATCAAGCCATAGATAATGGCCTCGGTGGTGCTGGACATGAAGGCGCCGAACACCGCGTCGCCCAGAGAGGCGCTGGCCGCGGCCGCCGACGCGGCGGCGATGGCACTGGCGCCAAAGCCCGCGCCGAACAGGTCGCCTACATTGAGCACCACATACTTAATGCAGTAGCCGCCCAGCGCGCAGTAGAAGAACAGGATGAAGAACGCGGACAGGATGCCCATCCAGCCCATCCAGCTGAACTTCTTGCTAAGGGCCTTATATGCTGCCACAGCGCCCTTGCCTGTCTTACGACCAATGGCCAGCTCGCCCACCATGACGATGAAGCCGCAGCAAACAGCCAAAATGAGGTAAATGATGAGGAACGTGAAGCCGCCGCAGGCGCCCATCTTATTGGGGAAGCCCCAGATGTTGCCCAGGCCGACCGCCGAGCCGACCGCGGCCATCAGGAATCCGAAATTGGATCCAAAGCCTTTTCTTTCTTCCATTGTTTTCTCTCCTTACAAGTTTCCCCCGCCGCGCCGCGGCGGGCGTGTTTGTATCTTACTGCGAAAAAGCCGCCCTGTAAATACAGGCAGGCGTTTCTTAACACGGTGACAGCGGAAATGCGGTTTTTCTTTATCCGTACATTATAAATTTTCCGTAAAGCGTCGGTTCGTGTCGGCACATATTTTCTCCAAAAGAAACGCCCCGCATATGAAAAAGACCGCCCGCAGGCGGTCTTTTCTTCTCGGTATGTATCAGTCTCCCTCGCGCATACGGTAGCCGACGCCCACCTCGGTGAAAATATACTGGGGGTTGCCGGGGGTAGGCTCGATCTTGCGGCGGATGTTGGCCATATTTACCCGGAGGATCTGATTGTCGGTCTTGGCCTTGGGCCCCCACAGCTCCCGGATAATGAAGTCGTAGGTCAGGACCTTGCCGGCGTACTTGCCCAGCAGGGCCACGATCTTGTACTCATTGACGGTCAATCCGGCGTTCTCGCCGTTCATCAGCACCTGGTGCTTATCATAGTCGATGGTCAGATCGCCGGTGACGAACTTGCCGGACTGGGCGATCTGGGTATTGGAAAGGGTGGTGCGGGTGTGGCGGATGGCGGTGCGGATGCGGGCCAGCAGTTCGGAGGTGCCGAAGGGCTTGACCAGATAGTCGTCGGCGCCGTAATCCAGGGCCTCCACCTTGTCGTGCTCGTGGTTGCGGGCAGAAACCACCACCACCGGCAGATTGGACCACTTGCGGACAGATTTCAGCACCTCCATGCCGTCCATGTCGGGCAGGCCCAGGTCCAGGACGATCATGTCCGGGCAATGGGAGGCGATCATGGTCAGGGCCTCCTCGCCGGTGCGGACAATGATGGTGTCGAAGCCGTTGGCGGTGAGGATCATGGAGATAAAGTTGCTGATGGACTGCTCATCCTCCACGATCAGGACTTTGTCTTTAATCTTCATCGTTTTCTCCTTTCATGGGCAGGGTCACGGTGAAGACCGCGCCGCCCTCCTGTCTGTTGTCTCCCCGTATCACACCGCCGTGGGCCAGCACAATGGTGCGGCACACGGACAGACCAATTCCCATGCTGCGCTTGCCGTCACTGCTGCGGTCGCTGCGGGCGGAGCCGTCGAACAGCCGGGGCAGCAGGTGCTGGGGAATGCCGCGGCCGTCGTCCGCCACAGTGAACACCGCGCAGTTGCCCTCGCTGGACAGGGTCACGTCGATATGGTGGGTCTCGCCGTGGATGACGGCGTTCTCCATCAGGTTCACCAGTACCTGCTCCATCAGCAGGGGATCCATGGGCACCATCATCAGTTCATCCGGCAGATGGACACGGATATCCACCTCCGGGTAGTGCTTGTGGGTCTTGGCCACGGCGGACTCGATGACCTCCTCCGCCGGCTCCGGCTCTTTCTTGACCTTAGCCTCCTCAGAGCTTATGCGTGTGATGGACAGCAAATTCTCTACAATGCGGATGAGCCACTGGGCGTCCTCGTTGGTGGATCGCAGCAGCTGCTGGCGCTGCTCCTGCGTCAGTCCGCCGTCCTGCTCCAGCAGAACGTTGGTGGCGCCCACGATACCGGTCAGCGGCGTGCGGATGTCGTGAGACACGGCGCGCAGCAGGTCGGCATACATCTTTTCGCGGTCGGCCTCCCGGCGCACCTGCTCGGTCTGCTTGGCCCGGCTGGTAACGGTGGCGGTCAGGATGGAGATGGTCATCATCACCAGGAACGTCAGCGGAAAGCCCGTCAGCGTAAAGCTGATATGCCAGAAGGGGTAGGTAAAGATGATGTCCACGCTGAACATCCCCACCACTGCCATGATGATGCCCAGCAGATAGCCGTCCGTCCAGTAGGCGGTAAGGAACACATCCAGCAGAAAGATCATGGCTACGTAGCTGGTGTCGTTGTGCATATCGAAGCTGCGAAGCAGCAGACAGCACATAACGGCTACCAGGTAGAGTCCCAGTGCTTTCAGCACATCCATGCCGGAAAAGCGCAGGCCAATGGTCCGCAGCAACTGTCTCCGGCGGGCTTGTTTACCGGTCATAGCCGCCCTCCCCTCCTTTTGATGACGCTATTATAACATACATTGTCGCTAAGGTAACGCTAAGATATCGTTAAGGTATCACGAATATCTCATTAAGAGCAACCGAAAATAACAAATAAGAGACGGCGTTGGCCGTCTCTTTTCATCTTTGCTGCGCGGGGATCAGGCTTTGCGATCTATGTGCAGGAGGCGTTTTCTGTCGAAAAACACCCATAAAAAAGCAAATCACCACGCTTTCGCGTGGTTTCCTCATCGGTATGCCTTACCGCTGGCTCACTTCCCAGTCGCTGTCGGCAAAGATCATGTCATCCAGGTCACCCCAGATCCAAGTTGTCGTCATGGTGATATCACGCTCCTTTCTTCCATTTTACAGTGTTATTATATGCCGCGGCAGCCCGGATAGCAAGCGCAAAATTGGATATTATGTATAAAGCTTTTGTAAACTTTTATTGCACATTGCACAATACCTATGGGTTATTTCTGTGTAACGCTCTTGCGCTGTTGTGTGCTGTATAGTATAATAAAGTGTTCAAGCAGTCTTATGTGGTGAGGTGAGCACCTGATGAGAGAGTTTCACGGCGGCGACTATGATGTGGCCGTCATCGGCGCGGGGCACGCGGGCATCGAGGCCGCCCTGGCGGCGGCCCGGATGGGCATGAAGACCGTCTGCCTGACGGTGAGCCTGGACGCGGTGGGGAATATGCCCTGCAACCCGGCCATCGGCGGCACCGGCAAGGGGCACCTGGTCCGGGAGCTGGACGCACTGGGGGGCGAGATGGCCCGGGCGGCGGACAGGGCCTGCATCCAGTACCGGATGCTGAACCGGGGCAAGGGCCCCGCCGTGTGGTCCCTGCGGGCCCAGGCGGACCGGCGGAAATACCAGCAGGTGATGAAGCACACGCTGGAATTGCAGCCGGGGCTGACGCTGCGGCAGGCGGAGGTAACGGAAATACGCTGCGACGGGGACGGCCATGCCGCCGCCGTGGTGCTCCGCACCGGCGCGGTGCTGGGCGCCCGGGCGGTCATTCTGTGCACGGGCACATATCTGACCGGACAGACCATCGTGGGCGAGTGCATCGAGTCCTCCGGGCCGGACGGCCTGCACCCGGCCAACGCCCTGACGGACAGCCTGCGGGCACTGGGACTGCCCCTGCGGCGGTTCAAGACCGGCACACCGCCGCGGATACACCGGGGCAGCGTGGACTTCAGCAAAATGGAGCTGCAGGAGGGCGACCCGGATCCGCTGCCCTTCAGCTTTGAGACAAAGGACGTACCGGAAAACCGGGCGGTGTGCTACCTGACCTACACCAACGAGGAGACGCACCGGATCATACGGGAAAATCTGGACCGCAGCCCCATCTATTCTGGAGTCATCGAAGGCATTGGCCCCCGGTACTGCCCGTCCATCGAGACAAAGGTGGTGCGCTTTGCGGACAAGCCCCGGCACCAGCTGTTTATCGAGCCTATGGGGCTGGACACCGAGGAGCTGTATGTGCAGGGCTTTTCGTCCTCTATGCCGGAGGAGGTGCAGCTGGAGATGCTGCACACGGTGCCGGGACTGGAGCACGCAGTGATGATGCGGCCGGCCTACGCCATTGAGTACGACTGCATCGACCCGCTGGCGCTGCTGCCCACGCTGGAGGTAAAGGCGGTGCCCGGCCTGTACGGCGCGGGGCAGTTCAACGGCTCCTCCGGCTACGAGGAGGCGGCGGTGCAGGGCTTTGTGGCCGGCGTGAACGCGGCGCTGAAATTGCAGGGCCGGGAGCCGCTGGTGCTCAAGCGGAGCGAGAGCTATATCGGCACGCTGATCGACGACCTGGTGACCAAGGGCACCGAGGAGCCGTACCGCATGATGACCAGCCGGTCGGAATACCGGCTGCTGCTGCGGCAGGACAACGCCGATGCGCGGCTGTGCCCTATCGGGCACGAGCTGGGGCTGGTCAGCGATGAACGGCTGGCGGCGGTGGAGGCCAAGTACGAAGCCGTGGCAAAGGAGATACGGCGGCTGGAGCACACGGGCATACCCGGCACGCCGGAGCTGAACGCCCTGCTAACAGAACGGGGCACCGCCGCCGTGGACAGCGGCTGCCGCCTGATCGATCTGCTGCGGCGGCCCCAGCTGACCTACGCGGACCTGACAGAATTCGACGCAAATCGACCCGACCTGCCCGCGGAGGTGCGGGAGCAGGTGGAGATCACCGTGAAGTACGAGGGCTATATCCAGCGCCAGCAACGGCAGGTGGCGGAGTTTGAGAAGCTGGAGCGCCGGAAGCTGCCGCCGGATATGGACTACGACCACATTCAGGGTCTGCGGCTGGAGGCGCGGGAGAAGCTCAGCGCGCTGCGGCCTTTGAACGTAGGGCAGGCCGGGCGGGTGTCCGGCGTGTCACCGGCGGACGTGGCGGCGCTGCTGATCTGGCTGCAGACACACGACAAGGAGGCGGACGCATGACGGCACATGAGCTGACCCACACCATACGGAACGATATGCCGGTGTATCCCGGCACGGAGCAGCCCCGGCTGACCACCGCCTGCACGATCGACCAGTGCGGCTACCGGGAGACGCTGCTGCATATGTTCTCCCATACCGGCACCCACATGGACGCCCCGGCCCATATGCTCCGTGACGGCACGGCGCTGGACTGCTATGACGCGGCGAAGTTCGCCGGCCCCGCCGTGGTGGTGGACTGCCGGGGGCAGCGCGCCATTACCCTGCCGCTGCTGCAGAGCTATGACCTGAACGGCGCGGACTTCGTGCTGTTCTGCACCGGCTGGGACAAGAAGTGGGGCACGCCGGACTACTACGAGGGCTTTCCCTGTCTGACGGCGGAGGCGGCGGCATATCTGGCCGGTCTGCCGCTGAAGGGCGTGGGCGAGGACACCATCTCGCTGGACCCCTGCGACAGCGTAGATTTTCCCAACCACATGACGCTGCTGGGCGCGGACTTTGTGAACACCGAGAACCTCAAGGGGCTGGACAAGCTGCTGGGCAGGCGCTTCACATTCGTTACGCTGCCCCTGAAATTTGAGAATGCCGATGGCTGCTCCTGCCGCGCCATCGCTCTGGAGGAATGACAATGGGTAAACTGCGGTTCCTGTTTGCGCTGTGGATGGCAAAGCTGTCCATCCCGGCGCTGAAGATCACCCGCCACAACGGCACGGACTTTCCCGGCAGTCTGGCGGTGAAGCTGTGTCCGGACTTTTTGAAGTATATCGGCAAGCCGGAGCACATCATAGCCGTCACCGGCACCAACGGCAAGACCACCGTGGCCAATATGCTGAACGACGTGCTCACCGCCGAGGGCAAGACCGTACTCAGCAACCGGGCGGGCAGCAACATCATCTCCGGCGTCAGCACGGCGCTGCTGAAGGGCTGCGGCCTGCTGGGCCGGATCAGGCCGGAGTACGACCTGGCGATCCTGGAGATCGACGAGCGCTCCGCGCCCAGGATCTATCCCTATGTGAAGCCGGAGCACATCGTCATCACCAACCTGTTCCGGGACTCCATCATGCGGAACGCCCATCCGGGCTACATCGCGGACATCCTGACCCGGTCCCTGCCTAAGGAGAGCAGGCTGATCCTCAACGCCGACGACCTGATCTCCTGCACGGTGGCGCCGGAGAACCAGCGGGTATATTTCGGCATCGACCGGCTGCCCACCGACGTGACGGAATGCGAGAACCTGCTGGACGATATGCGTATCTGCCCCCGATGCGCCGGAAAGCTGCGGTATGAATACCGCCGCTACCACCACATCGGCCGGGCCGTGTGCGAGAGCTGCGGCTTCCACTCCCCCGACTGCGACTATCTGGCCACAAAGGTGGACACCGCCGCCCACACCATGTGCATACGGGAGGCGGGGCAGGAATACCCGTACACCCTCATCACCGACAGCCTGCACAACATCTACAACACGGTGACGGTCATCTCCGCCCTGCGGCAGCTGGGCTATGACCGCGGCACCATCGCCCGCCGCATGGCGGAGGTGAAGATCCCCGCCAGCCGGCTGTCCGAGGAGGAGATCGGCGGCGTGAAGGTCATTATGCAGATGTCCAAGGACAAGAACGCCCTGGCCTGCTCCCGCAACTTCGACTATATCCGGTCCAAGCCGGGGAAGAAGGAACTGCTGCTGATGATGAACTGCCTGGGCGTGGCCAAAAACTGGTCGGAGAACCCCAGCTGGATGTACGACACGGATTTTGAATTCCTGAACAGTGACGATGTGACGTGCCTGGTCTGCGCCGGGCCGCGGGCCTATGACTACCAGCTGCGGCTGCTGCTGGCGGGCATCCCCCGGCAGAAGATACGGCTGGCCGAGGACGAGTTCGCCGCCTTGGAGCTGCTGCCGCTGACCCCCGGCGACGACGTGTATCTGCTCTACGGCGTGGACGGCACGCCCCTGGCCTTCCGGGTTAGGGAAAAGCTGAAGGAAAAGCTGCTGGCAAAGGAGGGCGCGCAATGAAGGCGGAAATTCTGTTTCCGGAGGTCTGCAACCTGTACGGCGATCTGCAGAACATCTACTATCTGAAGCGCTGCTGCCCGGCGCTGGAGATCATAGAGACGGACCTGCACAGCAAACCCCGGTTCCTCACGGAGGATGTGGCGCTGGTCTATATGGGCAGTACCACAGAACAAGGGCTGCGTCTGGCGGCGGACGCCCTGCGGCCCTATGCCGCGGACATCGCCGCAAGGGCGGACGCGGGACAGCTGATCCTGCTGACCGGCAACGCGCCGGACGTGTTTTCCGCCGCCATAGAAAGCGACAGCGCCGACACCATAGAGGGGCTGGGCATTCTGCCCGGACGGGTGCGGTACACCATGATGAAGCGGCACAACAGCTTCTTCCTGGGCACCTTTGACGGTATGGAGGTCGTCGGCTTTAAGAGCCTGTTCGGCTTCCACTACGACGCAGCGGAGGCGGAGGGCTGGTTTGACACCGTGCGGGGCGTGGGCCGCACGCCGGAGTCGAAGCCGGAGGGCTTTTGCCGGGGCGGGCTGTACGCCACGGCGCTGATCGGCCCGCTGCTGATTCTAAATCCTCCGCTGTGCAAGTGGCTGCTGCGGCAGATGGGCGCCGAGGACACCCTGGCCTTCGAGGACGCGGCCTTCGCCAGCTTTAACAAACGTGTGGCGGAGTTCAAGGAGCCGGGCAGAGGTTTCCAATACTCGTAAGCAAAAAACATCCCCCGGTCGGGGGATGTTTTTTTATCAGAGCTTTTCGGACAGTGTTTCGTCCAGGCCCACGCCGTAGAGGTTCTTGGCCGAGCAGCCGGCGCGCCCGCCGCCGGCACAGGCACAGGCGCACGCACAGGCGCAGCTGCTGGCGCAGGCACAGTGGCTGCCGCCGCCAAATCCACCGCCGCCAAAGCCGCCGCCACGGCTGCCCCCGCCGAAGCCGCCGCCACCGCTTCTGGGCGGTCTGGGCTTTGTTTTGGTGCCCACGCTGCCGGGGCGGGGCCTGCCGTCCGGCCCGGCGGGATACCACAGGTGGTTGACGAACACATACCGGGTGCCGAAGCCGCCGGCGTAGCCGTCGCCCCGGCGGGCGGCGGAGATCAGCACGAGGATGAAAATCACCACGAAGATCATCACCATCATGCCGACGATGGCGTCACCGGTGTCGTCCTCAAAATGCTCGCATGGCACATACACACAGTGGTCGTAGTCGGAGGGGAGATTGTCGGCGCTGTATTCCTCCGACAGCTGGGTGGGCCAGTCGGTGTAGCGCACCTGTATGTTCATTTTGTAGCCGTAGTCCAGATCGGAGGCGGTGATGGTCATGCCGTTCTGCACCGTCACGCTGTCAGCGCCGCTGACCGTGCCCTCGGTGAAATCGCCGGTCAGCCCGGCGGGGTCGTTCCAGATGAGGGTCATCTGGCCGATCCTGGCCTCGTCGAACCACCCGGCGGTGTAGTCGTAGGTCACATAGTCGTAGCGAACATTGTCATAGTCCTCAATAACGCCGTTGGTGCTGAGCTGATACATATACTCCTGCACCCACGAGTAGGCGAAGGAAAACGTCTCGTTCGCCTCGTAGGCGCGGTCAAGATAGACATACATATAGCTGTTGTCGAAGTCCAACCGCTCGATGTTGTCCGTCTGCGCCGCCACGTCCCGGATGGAGCCGTTGGGCACGCCGATCTTCAACTCCTGACCGTAGGGCAGCTCCTCCAGCGGCGTCCACTCCAGCTTCACGGTGATAAGCAGGCTGCCATCCTCCGTGTTGGGCGTCACCATAACGCCGTACTGCTCGATGTAGTCGTAATCTGCCCATGCGGTGGCGGTAAAGCAAACCGCCGCCAGTAAGACAAGCAGCAGAACGTGCAGTTTCTTCAGCATAGGGCGCCCTCCTCCCGGTTGCTTTCACGCAGTTGGCACAGCTGCTCCATTTTGGCGCTCCTGGCCCGGATGGCCGCGCAGCGCTCACTCTGCCAGATCTTGTCCCAGTCGTCGGCGAGGATATTACCCAAGGGTTGGCTGCTGAGCCAGCTCTGGCAGGGGATCACGCCGCCGTCCGGGGCGATGGCCATGTTGCTGAGGCAGGCGCCGCAGCTGGGCACCAGGGTCAGGCCCAGGGCGCGCAGCGTCTCCTCCTTCAGCCAGCCGGGGCTGGTGAAGTCCAGTTCCATTTCCAGCTCCTCCGTCACCGCCACGGCCTTTGTCAGTACGTCGGTGAGCTGCTGCTCCGTCAGCGCCGTGGCCCGGCTCTCGTCGCCCACCGCGCCGCCGGAGGGGATCAGCCCGGAGCAGGTCACATAGCGGACGCCCAGACCGTGGACGAAGCGCAGCATCTCGTCATAGGCGGTATTCAGGCTGCACAGGGGCGTATTCACGGACACGGACAGCCCCGCCGCCACAGCGGCACGGATGCCCGCCACGGTGTCATCAAAGCCGTCGGCACCCACCAGGGCGTTGTGAATGTCCTTATCATGGCTGTAGAGCGTCACCTGCACACTGTCCAGGCTGGCGTCATACAGCTTTTGGCACAGCATGGGCGTCAGCAGGCGGCCGTTGGTGTTCAGCCGGGTGACGAACCACTGGGCGGCATCCACCAGCTCCATCAGATCGGCGCGCAGGGTGGGCTCGCCGCCGGTGAACGTCACCTGGGGGATATTGGCCGCGCGCAGTTTCGTCAAAATCTCTTTCCACTGGGCGGTGGTCAGCTCCGGTGTGTCGGACAGGGGCTGTCCCGCCGCATAGCAGTGCAGACACTTCTGGTTGCAGTGCCACGCGCCGTCACGGGTCATGGCGCTGACCATCAGGTCCATACGGTGGGGCGCGGTCATCTCGGGGGCGTATTCCCCCAGCGTCAGCGGCGCGACCTCCGCCTCCGGCTCCTGCCCCCGGGCGATGGCCACCAGGGACTCTATCATGATCTGCAGGTCCTCCGCCAGACGCTCCTTGGGCGTGAAGGGGTAGACCTTATGGGTCCGGGCCACCGCACCGGCGGCCATGGCGCTCCAGTCGCTCTCGGTGATCTCCAGCCCGGCGAAGGGCTCCAGCCGGTCCATGAAGCAGGAGAGCAGGATGGCCCAGCTCAGGTTCAGGGGCACCAGCTTGCTGCCGTTGAGCAGCAGCAGAAAGGGCGCGTTTTCCGCGTCCTCACGGGGTGGGATCATGTGGATACGCACCACGCCCCGGCCCTTGGGGTCCAGGGTGATGTGCCGCACACAGTTCAGGTGCTGCCGCCGGTAGCGGCGCTCCAACATAGTAGACACAGGCAGTCCTCCTTTATGAAGGCGATGTGGGGATAGCTATGTGCAGTATACCACAGCGCGGGGCAAAGCGCAACAGGACGCACAGTGAGGCAGCGCGTTGGCAGGGCGCAGCAAAAATAAAGCCACCCCTGCGGGTGGTTTATTTTTGGTGGACCTGAAGGGATTTCCCCCGCAAGGGGGGATAAACTTCGACTCCCGCAGGCCCACGGCAAAAATAAATCCACCCTTGCGGGTGGTTTATTTTTGGTGGACCTGAAGGGATTCGAACCCTCGACCTCTCGGATGCGAACGAATTAAAAGCTCTGATTTGTATTGATTTTCAAACATTTCCAGCGCTTTCGGCTGGAATGCAAATGGTCTTGTGACCTCTTTTGCCCACTTTCTCCATGTGTCCCGGAAGCGTCTGTGGTATGTGTTGTGGTCATGAGAAAGCAGGAGGAAGAACATCCGGCAGCCGTGCGTTTATCATAGCCCAAAAGAGAGAAAGCGTCAACGATTTTCTTGACTGTTAGCAGAGCAGACGGTGGGATGCCATAATCAAAGAGTAAGGGCAGACGAATAATTTGAGAGCGCAAGTACTATCAAAATAGTATTTGCGCTCTCAAATATTTTGGGGCACAGGATATAAGTCTGCGGGGCAGCAATGCCTTTTTTGTATCAACCACAATGCTTATATATCGAGCAGCAATCAATTAAAGTGAACAGCAGATTCAACTTACCATGCTTTTTAGGTGTATAACATCGCTGTAAATACAGGAAAAGTGGTCGGCTGTCATGAGCGGCCGACCACCTTCTATGTCAGAACAATTCCACGATAATATCTGCGCATTTATCAATTCGCAGCGCACCGCTGTCCAGCGTCAGGTGGTAATTCTGAGCGTGTCCCCACTTCATGTTGGTGTAGAAGCGGTGATAGGCGGCCCGGCGTTTATCCTTATCCCGCAAACGCTCCTCCGGGGACTGCTCCCGCTCACCGTAGACCTCCACGATGCGCTTGGCGCGGAACGCCAGATCCGCATGGATAAAGACCTTCAGGCAGTCCGCCGTGCCCTGCAAAATGTAGTCCGCGCAGCGGCCCACGATGACGCAGGGCCCTTTTGCGGCAAGGTCTGTGATGACCTTGTACTGCCGCTCCCACAGGATATCCTCGTTGGTGGGGCCGAACATCCGGTTAGAGAAAGCGTTCGAGAGGAAACCGCCGGGAGCGTACTCTCCCGCCTCCTTCACATAGTCCGGCGCGAAGCCGGTCTCCTTCGCCATTTCCTGAATGATCTCCGCGTCATAGCAGGGGATGCCCAGCTCCGCCGCTGCCCGCTCCGGGGTGTCCGTGTCCAGGGGGAGATACTGCATGGCCAGGTGCAGGGCTGTGCCCCGCTGGGCCGGGGTGAGTCCCCGCTCCTCCGCCACGAACTGGGGCCGCAGGATGGAGAGCGGCTGGGGCGGAAGGGCCGCCGGGGCGGCCTCCTCCCGGGTCTCCTGGTCCAGGCTCCGCCCCTTGAGCTGGGTGGCGGTGAGCTTGGAGGGGGTCTGGGAGGAAAGGGAGAACGGATAGTGCCAGGCCAGCGCCTCTCTCAGCCCCTCCGGTTCCGTCTCCGACTCTCCGGGCAGATCCGCGAAGCGGCCCCTCTGCTCCGGAATCTGGGCCAGTGCCGCCCCATCTACCCATCGAATATCCCAGGCGGGCCCCAGAGTCCCCGGGGACACCTCCGGCAGCCCCGCCATGCTCCGCAGGGCGGACGCCTCGGGCCGGGCCAGGGCGTGAAGCAGCACCCAGCCGCCCACGCTCTGCTGGCGCTCCAACGCCATGGGGGAGGGTGGAACAGACAGGTCCTCCCCCAGCTTCTCCAGCTTCTCCGCTCCCCGCCGCAGCGGGATGGAGAGGATCAGCTTCTCTTTGGCCCGGGTCATGGCCACATAGAGCAGACGCAGCTCCTCCGCCATCATCTCCCGCTCCAGCTTCCGGGCCACCGCCTTGCGGGCCAGGGTGGGATACTCCACCATCCGCTCCCGGTCCAGGCCCCGGGGGCCCACCCCCAGCACCGGATGGAAGAGGACAGGCCGCTGGAGGTCGTCCCGGTTCAGCCGCCGGGACAGGCCGCACAGCAGCACCACCGGTTTCTCCAACCCCTTGGAGCGGTGGATGGACATGATGGTCACACCGCCCCCCTCCCGGCCTGGGGCGGACAGGGACAGTCCCCCGGTCTGGCGCATCCGCTCCAGGCGCAGCAGGAACTGGAAGAGAGACCGGCACCCCGCCTCCTCCAGACGCCCCGCCAGGGCATAGAGGGTGAGCAGGCGGCCCTGCCGCTCCTGCCCCCCGTCCATGGCCCCGAACAGGCCCAGCAGGTTGGTCCGTTCATAGATGTGCCAGATCAGCTGGCGGCAGGTGCGGTCCCCTGCCCCGAAGCGCAGCTCCTCCAGCTCCGTCAGGAAATCCCGGCACGCCTGGTCCCCCCGGCCGGCGGCCTGAACCACAGCGGAATAGAAGTCCCCCTCCCCCTCCGCCCGGAGCAGAGCCAGCTGATCTCCTGAAAAGCCGTACACCGGGGAGCGCAGGGCCGCGATCAGCGCCACATCCTGGCGGGGATTGTCCACGATCTGGAGAAGGGACAGGGCCACATTGATCTCGGTGGAGGCAAAGAAGTCCTCCCCGCCCTCGGCGGACCAGGGCAGCCCCGCCTCGTTGAGGGCCCGGATATAGTGGTGGAGCACCGCCCCAGGGGAGCGCAGGAGAAGGAGCACGTCAGAGGGCTCCGCCCGCCGCTGCCCGCTCCCCTCCGTCAGCATCAGCTCCC
>ERZ826016.1109-NODE-1109-length-27377-cov-5.490594_pt1 | contig 27377 bp, 25 predicted proteins | sample MGYA00519872_ERZ826016 | MGnify/ENA primary metagenome ERZ826016 (study PRJEB31778, sample SAMEA3449218) | human gut metagenome | biome: human gut; feature: human-associated habitat; material: faeces | place: United Kingdom | collected 2010/2012 ... | reverse complement strand
TGCTTCGTTTTCTTTCCGTCAGGCACGGAAAGAAAATGAAGGGACCATGGAATCTCATTCCAGAAATGGAAGCAGTCGTACATGAGAGACACGTACGGCCTCTCTATGTAAGTCCGTACAAGTGTAGCCGGATACCTGCGGTCTCTCTATGTGGCCCCTGCTTCGACAGCTTCGGAGCAGGCAAGCTGCCCGTCTGTCTCTTCCCTGCCTGTGCAGGATATTTTTGTCCCTTCTCCGCAGGCGCGCAAATTTTCCGGTTTCCTGTTATGATAGAAGAAAAGGCGGTCCGGCGGGAAAGGGGGCGGCGGCATGGCGGCGCGGCTGATGCGGTGGAGACTTTTGGCGGAGGCGGGGCTCCGGCGGTTTTATGCGGCGTTTTTCTGGTGCTGGATGCTCTTTTTCCTGCTGGCGTGGGACACGTGGCAGGAGCCGTCCCGGGCGGTGACGTCGGCGGCGCTGGCGTCTCTGTGCGGGGCGTTCGCCGCGGCGGCCGTCGAGTGCACTGCGGAGACGCGGGGCGCGGGGGCGTTCGACCGATGGCAGCTCCTGTCGTGCCCTGTAGCGGCGGCGTGGTTCGTCTGGCTCCGGTGGGGCGCGGAGGCGTCGGACGGGACGCTGGCGGCGTGCGGGTTCTGCGGGGCGTGCCTCGCGGCGGGGCTGTATTTCCTGACGAAGCGCGCCGGGGAGGCGGCGTTTGCCGCGGTGTTCGCGGCGCTGTGGAAGGCGGCGGGCGCGGCGGTGCTGCTCACGGCGTCGCTCTCGGTATGCGTGTGGGCGGCGGATACGCTCCTTTTCGACCTGGACTGGCGGTGGTATACCATCGCGTGGGAGGGAGCGGTCTTCGCCGCGGGCGGGCCTCTTTTCCTGTCGTGGCTCCCGGAGGGGCGGGCGGAGGCGCCGCGCATGCTGGCCGCGCTTTTCCGGCGGCTGCTGTTTCCGGTCTATCTGGTGCTGCTGGCCATCCTGTACGGTTATATCGGGAAGATTTTCGTGACGGGGGTCATGCCGGAGGGGCAGATGAACTGGTTCGCCTCGCTCGCGGTCTTCGGCTGGGCGCTGGCGTGGTTCCTCTTCCCGGAGGTGGAGGGGCGGTTCTTCCGCGGGTTCCTCCGGTGGGGCAGCGTGCTGCTCGTGCCGGTGGTGGCGGTGCAGCTCCTGTGCGTGGAGATCCGCGTCTCGGCGTACGGACTCACGGCGTCGCGGTACGCGGGGCTCCTGTGCACGGCGTACGGCCTCGCGGTGATGATCCGGGCCGCGCTGGGCGGCCGGCGGGGCCTGCTGTACGGGCTCATGGCGGCGCTGTGCCTTTTCGCCGCCATGGGTCCGGGACAGCTGTACCGGACGGCGGAGCGGGATCAGCAGTGGCGCGCGCAGACGGTGATGGAGCGCGCCGGCATGATGAAGGACGGAGCCATCGCCGCGGCGGCGGAACCGCTTTCCCCGGAGGACCGGGCGCGGCTGGTCTCGGCGTACCGGTATCTGCAGGGAGAGAGCGTCCGGCAGGGGCGGACGGCGTATACGTTCACGGATCAGATCGCCCGGTCGGAGGAGCTGGCCCGGCTCGCGGAGGAGGAGGCGCGCCTGCGCGCGGCGCCGATGTGGAAGAGCCTCTATGCGCCGGACGACCAGCCCGTGCCGGTGGCGGGCTATGACCGGATGTATGAATTCACGATGGCGCCGGCCGGGGCCATCCCCGCGGGCGGCCTGACGTTCGACGCGTCGGCGGCGGTGGCGGCGTTCTTCGCGGCGCGGCCGGAGGGCGCACAGGCCGAGCCCATGGTGTGGCAGGCGGACGAGCGTCATCTCCTGTATTTCCGCCGGTGCGTGCGCGCGGACAGCGGAGACGGGCCGTCGGATACGGCGACAGGTTTTGTACTGGAAAGGGACGGGTGAGACGGTGGAAATCAGAAAAGCGGCGATGAGCGACCTCGACGCGGTGGCGGCGGTGGAGGCGGAGTGCTTCCCCGCGGCGGAAGCGGCGACGAAGGCGCAGTTCCGGGAGCGGCTCCGGGCATACGGGAACCATTTCCTGCTTCTCTTCGACGGGGACGCGCTGGTGGGCTTCATCGACGGCATGGTGACGGAGGCGCGGGACCTCTCGGACGAGATGTACGACGACGCGTCGCTCCACAGGGAGGACGGTCCGTGGCAGATGATCTTCGGGCTGAATACGATCCCCGCCCGGCGGCGCGAGGGACTGGCGGCGCGGCTCATGGAGGCGTTCCTGGCGGAAGCCCGGCAGGAGGGCCGTCTCGGCGCGGTGCTCACGTGCAAGGCGCGGCTCGTCCCGTATTATGCGAAATTCGGCTTCGTCGACGAGGGCGTCTCCGGCTCGACGCACGGCGGCGTGGTCTGGCATCAGATGCGGCTCACATTTTGACAGGAGGACAGCATGGATAGAGAGATTCTGGAAGAAGCGCGGCGCACGATCAGCCTGCTCCGCGAAGCGGCGACGGTCCTGTCGCGCGAACTGGAGGAGGCGCGCACCCACAGCGCGGGGGAGGCGCTCGCCATGGAAGCGCTCCATCACGAGATCGGCCAGATGAGGGCCTCGCTGGCGGAGCGGGACGTGCATATCGCCGCCCTGCGGACGGAGCTGCACCGCATCGAGGAGCGGCGGCGCGCCGCGGAAAAGGCGCCTCTCTCGGAGGACGAGCTGGCCGTGCGCCTCCAGTATTATTACCGCGATTTCCTCACCGTGGACCCGAAGCGCCTCGAGAAGGAGGACGGGGAGCGGCTCTACGAGGTGCTGAAATATCTCTTCGGCGAGCTCCAGAAGGCCGGGCTCGTGGTGAAGGACTGAAAAAGGAAGACCGCCGGGCGCGGTCTTTTTTGCTGCGCGCTTTCGGGCGCGGACGGCCGGCGGGACAGGAAACAGAAATGAGTCTCAGTCGCAGAATCGGCGGAAACGGTAGACACGCCGGGAAAAATCTGGTATAGTAGGCATGTTAAGTCTGCCTAAACTTGAATATAAGGGGAATAGAAAATGGGAATGGCGCCCGGAGTTCGATGGAGGCAGGAGTTTCAGTATTTCTCGCAAAGGAGCGATGAACCATGAAGAAAATCCTTGCAGCGGCAGCGGCGGCTGCCCTTTTGTCCGGCGCGTCCGCTTATGCGGCGAATCCTTTCGCCGATGTGTCCGCGTCCGACTGGGCGTATCAGGCGGTGGCCGATCTGTCCGATGAGGGCATCGTAGAGGGCTACCCGGACGGCACGTTCCGGGGCCAGACGGCGATCACCCGCTATGAGATGGCGCAGATCACGGCGCGCCTCATGGCGAAGGAGGACCAGTACAACGCGGAGCAGCGCGCCACCATCGACAAGCTGGCCGCGGAGTACGCGGACGAGCTGGACAGCCTCGGCGTGCGCGTGACGAATCTCGAGAAGAAAGTGGGCAACATCTCCTGGAGCGGCGACGCCCGCATGCAGTACCAGGACCACGGCGACTTCGGGGAGGATTCCTACGGCGCCCGTCTCCGCCTGAACCTGATGGCGCAGGTGAATGACAAGGTCACGGTGGAAGGCCGCCTCGTGACGGAAGCGGACCTGAAGGGCAACGATGCCTACACGGACGATGAGTCGACGACGATGGACCGCATCCACGCCATCTACGCGCCCACGGACAATTTCACGTTCGATCTGGGCCGCATGGGCGTGGGTCTCTCCCAGACGGGCATTTTCATGGATGAGGACGGCTACTTCGACGGCGTGGCGGCTACCTACGGCACGGATGCTTTCTACATCGGCGCGGGCTACGGCCGGTTCGACGGCGGCGTGGAGGATCTGGACGGCACGGGCCTTACGTACAACCTGCACGACTACGACGCATGGTTCGTGAAGGCCGGCGGCCATATCGCCGATGCGGTGGATCTCTCCGCGTTCTACCTGAAATACGCTTCGAGCGGCGACTTCACTGTGGATACTAAGACGTTCCACGCGGACGACGTGAAGGTCTGGGGCGTGGGCGCGGCCATCCCTGTGGGGAGCAGTTTCGTCATCGACGGCGACTACATCAAGCACGCGGACGACTTCACGGACGACGCGTCCATGTGGACCGCGGGCGTGACCTACGGCGAAGTGGACACGGCAGAGCCGGGCACCTTCTCCATCGGCGTGCACTATGCGGACGCGGACGAGCGCGCGTACCTCGGCGGCAATTCCGCATGGGACATGACGGACCAGCTGGAGTCGTCCATCCTCTCGGGCGCGAAGTTCTGGATGGCGAAAGCCGGCGTGGCCGTGATGGAAAATGTAGAGCTGGACGCGTACTACTACTTCGGCGGCGATGCGAAGGCCTCCGGCGCGGAAGACCCGGACGACACCTTCGGCATCGAGCTGAATTATTTCTTCTGATCCTTTCCGTAAAAATAAAGAGCTCCCTCCGGGGAGCTTTTTTCATGGGCGCGCGCCTTGACGGCGGGGCCCGCGGCGTATACCATCGTAGGAACAGGGGCGGGAGGGGCCCGCCCGGAAAGGAGATCGGCGGTGCGCTTTCTGTGGAAATGTGTGCGGGCGCTCGTCCTCACAGCGCTCGTCATCGCGCTCGGCGCGGGGTGCTATGTGGGGAACCGGATGTACGAAGGGCTGCTCGCTTCGCCGTGGGACCAGATCCTCGGCATCCGGAATCAGACGGCGGATCTCGTGCGGGTGCACCGGTGCGAGCAGGAGTGGGGCTGGGAGCCGGCGGAGGTGCGGAGCGCCGACGGCACGGTGCTCGCCGGGACGTACGTGCCCCGGGCGGACGCGTCGCACCGCACGGTCATCCTCGTGCACGGGCTGTATTCGAACCGGTCCATGTGCCTGCCTCTGGTGGAGATGTACCAGCAGATGGATTACAATGTGCTGCTCATCGATCTCCGGGGCCACGGGGAGAGCGGCGGCCGCCATACCATGTGGGGCATGAAGGAGACGGAGGACTTCCGGGCGTGGCTCGATTTCCTCCATGAGAAGGACCCGGCCATGGCGGTGGGCCTCCACGGCATCTCCCTCGGCGCGGCCATGTCGATCCTCGAGTGCGGCACGGAGGACGGGCAGGATCTGCTCTTCTGCATCGCGGACAGTTCCTATGCGGACCTCATGACGCTCGGGCGGCAGAAGCTCTACGCCTGGACGGGCGATCCGGACCTCCTCCTCGGCATGGACCTCGTGGACCCGTTCTTCCAGGCGGCGATGTTCGTCCACACGGGGAAGCTCCTCCGGGACATCACGCCCCTCGACGCGGCGGGGCGGATGCGAGCGCCGGCGCTCTTCCTGCACGGCGCGGAGGACCGGCTGGTGCCGCCGTCGGCGGCGGAGGCGCTCGGCGGGGCCTGTACGAGCGCGGAGAAGCGGGTGCTCCTCTTCGAGGGTGCGGGCCACGCGCAGGAGTTCGCCCGGAATCCGGAGGCGTACCGGCAGGCGGTGCAGGCCTTCGTGCGGGATCGGTGAATCCTTTCTAAAAAACGCTGAAAATTTTATTACGCATGCCTTTCAATTCTTGATAGAATGTGCGGTTTCCTGTATGATTCATAACAAGAATCGAAGGATTCATAAGTTCAGAGAAAAGCAGAGCTTTTCATGCGGCAGGGTCGCCGGCGGGACGCTTCAGAGAGAGGGGTCCCCGGCCGCCCTGCCTTTTCTGTTCCATAAGGGGGGATCTGTATGGCAGAAGAAACAAAGAAAACGCCGCCGGCGGAGCCGGCGCAGGAGAAGGAAGAACGCATCGGCGTGAAGGCGTATATCGCGCTCGCCGTGGCGGTGGCGTATTTCTCCGGGGCGCTGTCCGACGTGGAGGGCATGAAGTGGCTGGCGGCCTTCGACTTCACGACGCTGTCCGGCGCGTTCGGCAAGATCAAGGAGGGCGGGAATTTCCTCGGCACCGCGGGCGTGGGCGCGCGGCAGGGCTTCCTTTTCGCCCTGTCTCTCACGCCGGCGGTCATGCTGGCGCTGGGGTGCCTGGAGATCCTCGCCCACTACGGCGCGCTGAAGGCGGCGCAGAAGCTCCTGACGCCGCTCCTCCGGCCGCTCCTGGGCATTCCCGGCGCGACGGGGCTGGCGCTCATCACGGACCTGCAGAGCACGGACGCGGGGGCGGCACTCACCCGCGAGCTCTATGAGGACAAGATCGTCACGAAGAAAGAGCTCATCATCATGAGCGCGTGGCAGTACTCCGGCGCGGGCATGGTGAACAACTATTTCACCATCGGGGCGGGGGCCTTCTCCTTCCTCATCGCGCCGCTCTTCATCCCGTTCATCCTGATTTTCATTTTCAAATTCGTGGGCGCGATCTTTGTGCGTGTCATGCTGAATACGGTGTACAAGGGGGATTTCAAAGATGAGTGACATGACGCAGACGAGCAACAACCCCTGCGATATCTTCGTGCGCGGCGCGAAGAAGGGCTTCAATCTGGCGGTGGGGAATCTCATGCCGAACATCGTCATGGCCTACGTCCTGACGGATATCCTCACGCGCCTCGGCGTGATGCAGTTCCTGAGCGAGGTGTGCGGTCCGGTGATGGCCATCTTCGGCCTGCCCGGCCCGGCGATCATCATCCTGCTCACCACGTGGCTGTCTTCGTCCTCGGCGATCGGCATCACCGCGGGCATGGTGGCGGCGGGCACCATCTCGCCCCACGACGTGACGGTCATGATGCCCGCGTATTTCCTGCTGAACGCGCAGATCCAGTACATGGGCCGCCTCCTCGGCGTGGCGGGCGTGCCCGCGCGGTACTGGCCGCTCCTCATGCTGGCCAGCGCCATCAACGCGAGCTGCGCCATGCTCATCATGAACTGGATCGTCCTCTGAGACAGGGGCTGTAGAAAAAAGAAAGAAGGAATCTGACAATGAGCCGTCTCATGGAACATTTCAACTATCTTCACACCATCCCCGAGCGGGGCATGGAGGAATTCAAGACGTCGGAGTATCTCGCGGACTGCCTCGAGCGGGCGGGCTACGAGGTGACCCGCCATGTGGGCGGGAAGACCGGCGTAGTGGGCGTGTGGGACAGCGGCGTCCCCGGGCCGGTGCTGGGGCTCCGGGCGGATATGGATGCGCTCACCCACATCATCGACGGCGTGCGCTGCGCCCGCCACACCTGCGGCCATGACGGGCATTCGTCCATGGTGCTCACCGCGGCGGAGGAAGCGAAGGCGCAGGGCCTCGTGAAGAAAGGGAAGCTGAAGATCCTCTTCCAGCCGGCGGAGGAGCTCTCCACGGGCGCGCCGTCCATGATCGAGGGCGGGGCCATCGACGATGTGGACATCCTCATCGGGGCGCACATCCAGCCGGCGGCGAACGTCCCCACGGGATGCATCACGCCCGCCATGTACCACGCCGCGCAGTATATGATGACCGCTCATTTCCACGGCACGCAGGCCCACGGCTCGCGGCCGCATCTGGGCGTGAACGCCATCGAGGCGGGGTCGCTCGCGGTGCAGGCGGTGGCTATGGTGCACATCGATCCGAATCTCTCGTTCAGCGTGAAGCCCACGCGCTTCGTGTGCGACAACGGCGCGCTGAACGCCATCCCGCCGGAAGCGGTGGTGTCCTGGGACATGCGCTGCGAGGAGAATCCTGCCATGGAGGAAATGAAGGAAAAGACCACGCGGGCCATCCGCGCGGCGGCGGACTCCGTGGGCGCGTCGGTGGATTTCTCCTGCGACGGCGCGGTGCCCGCGGCGGAATACAGCGAGGACGCCATCCGGCTCATCAGCGACGCCGTGACGGACGTGCTCGGCAAAGACCGGCTGTACCATCCGATCCGTCTCACCGGCGGCGAGGATTTCCACTACTACATCCGGCATAAGCCGTCGCTCAAGGCGGGGTACTTCGGCCTCGGCTGCGACGCCTATCCGGGGCTCCACCATCCGGACATGCATTTCAAGACGGAATATCTGGAAGACGGGAAGAACGTCTTCGTGGACATCGTGAAGAAGGTGCTCGGCTAATCCGGGCATGCAAAAAGCCGGCGGCACAGACCGCCGGCTTTTCGCGCGCTCATTCTTGTCCGGGCCCGACGGACGCCTGCTCCACGCCGGGCAGGCCCATCAGGTCCATGGCGAGGGGCTCGCCTTCGTCTTCGCCGTCTTCCTCGATGAGAAGGGAGAGGCAGCTCCGCCCGCCGGAGAGCGGCTCCGTGGAGAAGGCGCGGACCCGCACGCCCCGGCCCCGGAGGAAGGCCCGGAGATGGTCCGCGGAGAACTGCGCCGCGTGCACCGTGAGCCGGAGCTCCGCCAGCGGCGGCCGGGTCCGGGCGGAGAGGGACAGGTCGATGCGGCGGAGCACGGTGAGCGTCACGAGGATGAAGAACGCCGTCAGCGCCGCCATGAAGTAGAGCCCCGCGCCGGCGGCGAGCCCCACGGCCGCCACGGCCCAGATGCTCGCCGCCGTGGTGAGGCCCAGGATCTTGCGGCTGCCCTGCGCGGCGAGGATGGTGCCCGCGCCGAGGAAGCCGATGCCGCTCACCACCTGCGCGGCGACGCGCCCGCCGTCGGCGGGGAGGCCGAGCGAGGCCTGCATCTCCCGGGGGATGGCGAGGGACACCATCATGTAGAGGCACGCGCCCATGGAGACGAGGATGTGCGTGCGCAGCCCCGCGGCCTTGCTGCGCGCCTGCCGCTCGTAGCCCACGAGGCCGCCCAGCACGAGCGCGGCCATGAGACGGAGGAAGATATCGGAGACCGACATGGAGACCGCCCCCTTTCCGGAAAACAGAAATGCCCTTTCTCTTTTTATTTTACCAAATCTTTACACGGTATGCGCCGGGCGCATGGAAAGATGCGCGCCGCACAAAATGATTTGACTTTTCCGCGGGAGGCGTGTATAATTCAAACATTCAATACAGCAGATACGATGAACGAGATTTGAAAGAGCGTTTCAGAGATGACTGCAGAGAGTCAGCGGATGGTGAAAGCTGATGCATGCTGGAGTGCGATATGTCCCTCGTGAGTATTTCTTCTGAATCCAGTAAGAGGAAACGGCCGGTCCCCGTTACGGACACTCCTATAAGTACAATGTAGGGTGGTACCGCGGAATGTCGCCCCTATCTCGAGATGAGATAGGGGCTTTTTGTATACGGCGGGCCCTGCGGCGTACCGTAGGCGAGTGAAACAAAGGGTGGTACCGCGCGAGAAGCGCCCCTGTCTCCGGAAAGCATGCATCCGGAGGCGGGGGCTTTTTTTCATGGCGAGGCTGTACTGAAGGCAGAGTTTACGGAATGGACAAAGAAAGGGGCACAACAATGATGGAAAAGAAATGGATGAAACGTCTGGCAGCGGCAGGGGCCGCTCTGATGCTCGCAGGAGCGTTCGCAGGCTGCGGCGGCGGAGAGAAGTCGGAAGGCGGCGCGTCCGGCGCGGCGGGCAAGACGGCGAAGATCGGCGTCCTCGAAGCGACGAGCGGCCCCGGGGCGGCGTACGGCATCGCCATGAAGGAAGGCGTGGATCTCGCCGTGGAGGAGATCAACGCGAACCCGAATACGAAGGTGAAGCTGGAGATCGCGTTCTATGACACGAAGGGCAACAAGACCGAAGCCATCAACGCCATGAAGAAGCTCATCGAGCAGGATAAGGTGCTGGCCATCGAGGGCCCGACCTTCTCCGGCGAGATGTTCGCTGCCGGCCCGATCGCCCAGCAGTCGAAAGTCGTAGCCTTCGGCACGGGCACCACCGCGCCGGGCATCACCGACATCGGCGACTACATCTTCCGCAACGCCATCCCCGGCAAGATGGCCATCCCGCAGACCGTGAAGAAGGCCCACGACAAGCTGGGATTCAAGACGGCGGCCATCCTCTACTGCAACAACAATGACCAAATGGTGGGCGAGAACGGCATCTATCAGGAGCTGTTCAAGGAAATGGGCATCGACGTAGTGGCCACCGAGACCTTCGCGGAAAAGGATACGGATTTCTCCGCGCAGCTCACGAAGATCCAGGCGGCGAATCCGGACATCATCTGCGTGGCCAGCCTCTACCAGGAAGGCGCGCTCATCGCCAAGAAAGCCCGCGACATGGGCATGAACCAGATGATCATCGGCAACAACGGCTTCAACAGCCCGGAATACATCAAGCAGGCGGGCGCCGCGGCGGACGGCACGCTGGTCGCGACCCCGTGGAACCCGGAACGGCAGACCGAAAAGGCCCAGGCTTTCCGCAAGGCCTTCAAGGAGAAGTACGGCCATGAACCGGACCAGTTCTCCGCACAGGCTTACGACGCGATGTACACGCTCCACCAGGCGGTGGAACAGTCCGGCACCACGACGGACCGCAAGAAGTTCCGCGACACCCTCGCCCAGATCAAAGGCTTCGAAGGGGCGACCGGCCAGTTCGAATTCGATGAGAACCGCGACCCGAAGATGGAGCTGGACATCCTCCAGGTCAAGAACGGACAGTGGGTGCCGCTGGAATAAGGCAGCCTCTTCGCCGATAAGCGTCCCCGGAGCGGGGCGCATCCCGGAATGTGTCTCCCGACTTCCGCCGGGCGCGCGGACGGGAGGCGGCCGGGCGGCGCAGGAAAAAGACCGGTGCGGCGGGCGGTTTCCCGCGGCAAAGCGCAGATGTATATTGACAGGCCCTGCAAAATTTGTATAATATACGATATAACCGAATCAGAAAGACGAAGATCAGGGAAAAGCGCCCTGTCACGCGGCACAGAGAGCCGGCGGCTGGTGGAAGCCGGCGGGCAGCGGGACGCAAGCTCACCTGGGAGTCCCGGCGGGGAAATCGAGTATCTGCCGGCGCTGCCTCCGTTATCAGGCGCACAGGCTATGATCGAGAGCAAAAAGGAAGACGGTCCATGACTGCAGAGAGCCGGCGGGCGGTGCAAGACGGCGCATTCCGTATTCCCAATATATCACTCGGGAGCTCCTTTCCTGAATGGAGTAAGGAAAGGCGTGAATCCTCGTTACGGATCGGAAACAAAGTATAATGTAGGGTGGTACCGCGTCAAACGCCCCTATCTGCGCATGCAGGTAGGGGATTTTTTATGGAAGGAGACCGCCCCGGTACGCGTTTCCCGAGAGTAAAAAATAGGGTGGTACCGCGCGGAAGCGCCCCTGTCACAGTCATCGGCGGAGACTGCGGCAGGGGCTTTTTCATCGGTATCCGTTCCGGCAGGGGCCGGGCGCACATCCCAGCGGCACGGGAGGTGCGCAGCGCAGAAGAAGTGCCGGTGATTCAAAGAAAGGGAAATGAACGTGTTTTCTCAGCAGCTTATCAACGGTTTGACTCTGGGCAGCGCCTACGCGGTCATCGCCATCGGCTACACGCTGGTCTTCGGCGTGCTGAACATCGTCAACATGGCGCACGGCGGCATCTTCATGGTGGGCGCGTACATCGGGCTCCTGCTCGTCACAGAGGCTGGCATGGGGATCTTCCCGGCGCTCATCGGCGCGATGATCGGCGGGGCGGTCCTCGGGTATTTACTGGAGCTCTTTGCGCTGCGTCCGCTGCGCCGCCGTAAAGTCACCCATCTGGCTCCGCTTATCAGCACCATCGGCGTGTCGATTTTCCTCGAGAGCGTGGCGCTCCTCGTGTGGGGCCCGCAGACGAGATCCTTCCCGTCCACCATCAGCAGCGAGCTCATGGACATGGGCGCCTTCAAGATCTCCGGCATCCAGATCGTCAGCCTCGGCACGGCGGTCGTCCTCATGGTGCTCCTCGCGCTCATGCTGAATAAGACGAAGATCGGCAAGGCGGTGCGCGCCACTTCGGAAAATATCGAGACCGCCGGTCTCCTCGGCATCAATACGGGCCTCATCATCACCTTCACCGTCATGCTCGCGTCGGCCCTCGGCGCGGCGGCGGGCGTCCTCATCGGCCTCTCCTTCAACGCGATCGAGCCGACCATGGGCACGGCGATGGGCTTCAAGGGCCTGGCCGTCCTCATCATGGGGGGCCTGGGCAATGTGGAAGGCGCCATGGCGGGCGGCTTCATCCTGGGCATCGCGGAAGTCTTCAGCGTCGCCTACGGGGCATCCACCTACCGCGACGCCGTCGCCTTCGGCCTCATCATCCTGATCCTTTTCCTCCGGCCGGAAGGATTGTTCTCTAAGGCTGGGAAAGGAGGAAGACCGTAATGGAAGAATTGCTCAATGGTTACTTTCTGCAGGTCTTTGTGTTCATCTGCATCAATATCATCCTGGCGCTCACCATCTACATGACGCTGTGCACCGGGCTGGTCTCTCTGGGCAACGCGGGCTTCATGAGCTTCGGCGCGTACACTTCGGCCATCCTCGCGATGAAGCTGGACGTGCCCATGCCCCTCTCCATCCTCTGCGGCGGCATCGTCGCGGCGGCGGTGGCCCTCATCATCGGCATCCCCACCATCCGGCTCCGCGGCCTGTACCTGGCCATCGCGACGCTCGGCTTCGGCGAAGTGGTGCGCGTCATCGCCCTCAATATGAAGATCACGAACGGCGCGCTCGGTCTCTCGGGCATCCCGTCCATGGCGAGCTCGCTCTCTGACTACGCGAGCGACCTGGGCCTCATCGACGCGCTCGGCCTCGATTCCCAGACCGCAGGGCAGCTCCTCATGTGCATCGCCCTCCTCATCCTCGTGGTGCTGATCTTCTTCTTCTGGTACAAACTGGAACACTCCCGCGTGGGCCGCGCCTTCGCCGCCATCAAGGCGGACGAATACGCCGCGTCCCTCTCCGGCATCAACGTGGTGTACTACAAAATGATGGCGTTCCTCTTCAGCGCCTTCTTCGCCGGTGTGGCCGGGGCGCTCTACGCGCACGCCACCTATTTCATCAGCCCGACCGACTTCACGTGGCACAAAGTCGTGGACATGCTGCTCTACACCGTATTCGGCGGCAGCAACGTCATGTGGGGCCCGCTCCTCGGGGCGACCGTCCTCACCATCGTGCCGGAATCCCTCCGCGCCATGTCCGAATACCGCGACATCATCTACGGCCTCATGCTGGTGGCGCTCATGGGCTTCCGCCCGGACGGCATCCTGTCCTATGACGCGGTGAAGTACATCGCCCGCCGTCTGAAGAAATCCCCGAAAGGAGGCAACTGACCGTGCTTCTTGAATTAAAGAACGTCGTCAAAAAATTCGGCGGCATCACCGCCCTCTCCGACATCTCCTTCCAGGTGGAGAAGGGGGACATCTTCGGCATCATCGGGCCGAACGGCGCCGGCAAGACCACCATCTTCAACATGATCACCGGCGTCTATCCGGTGACCTCCGGGGACGTCCTCTTCAACGGCCAGTCTATCTGCGGGAAGAAGACCTTCGAGATCATCGACGGCGGCATCGCCCGCACGTTCCAGAACATCCGCCTCTTCGCGAACATGACCGTGCTGGAGCACATCCTCGTGGGGCATCACTGCCGCATGAAGACCGGCCTCCTCGGGAGCCTCCTCCACACCGCCTCCATGAAGAAGGAAGAAGCGGAAGCCGTGGAGGAAGCGCACAAGCTCCTGCAGTACGTCGGGCTCGACGACGTGGCGGACCATCTCGCCACCGAGCTGCCCTACGGCAAGCAGCGCAAACTGGAGATCGCCCGCGCCATGGCCGCGCATCCGCAGATCATCCTGCTGGACGAACCGGCCGCCGGCATGAACGACAGCGAGACCGCGGCCCTCATCGACCTGATCCGCGGCATCCGTGACCAGTTCGGCATCACCATCATCCTCATCGAACACGACATGAATCTGGTGATGACCCTGTGCAACCGCCTCATCGTGGTCAACTTCGGGCGCATGCTCGCCGAAGGGGCTCCGGCGGACGTACAGAACAACCCCGCCGTCATCGAAGCGTATCTCGGGAAGGAGGACGAATAATGCTGCTCGAGCTGAAAAATGTCGTCGCCAGCTACGGCAATATCAAAGCGCTGAAGGGCATCAGCCTCTCCGTGGAAGAAGGCAAGATCGTCACCCTGATCGGGGCGAACGGCGCAGGGAAGTCCACCACCATGAAGACCATCATGGGCGTCATGAAGCCCAGCGAAGGGGACATCCTCTTCGAAGGCCAGTCCATCAAGGGGAAGAAGCCCTACCAGATCGTGAGCTCCGGCCTCGTGCTCGTGCCGGAGGGCCGTCAGATCCTCCAGAGCATGACCGTCGCGGAAAATCTGGAAATGGGCGCGTACCAGCGCAAAGACAAAGCGGGCATCGCGGAAGACATGGAGAAAGTCTTCGCCCAGTTCCCCCGCCTGAAGGAACGCATGAGCCAGTACGGCGGCACCCTCTCCGGCGGTGAACAGCAGATGCTCGCCATCGGCCGCGCCATGATGGCCCGCCCGAAGGTGATGCTCCTGGACGAACCGTCCATGGGCCTCGCGCCGCTCGTGGTGCAGCAGATCTTCGACGTGGTGAAGAAGATCAACCAGAACGGCACCACCGTGCTCCTGGTCGAACAGAACGCGCGCAAAGCGCTCCAGATCGCCGACTACGCGTACGTCATGGAGACGGGCAAGATCGTCCTCCAGGGTCCGGCGCAGCAGGTCGCTTCCGATCCGAGCGTCATGGCGGCCTATCTGGGCGGCCGGAAATAACACAACCAAGCTGCTGAATCCCATACGGAAACGCCCCGCATCATACAAGATGCGGGGCGTTTTCCTGTGCGCAAAAAAAGACAGCCGCCCGGCCGCGGGATATCCCTGCGGCAAGGAGGCTGTCTTTTTCAGGAGCAAGGGGGTCAGAAGAGCGAAAGCGGCGGCCCGTTCATGGGCGGCCGGCCGCCTTCCTGCGTATGGCAGGCAGGGAATGGTACGGTATTGAAACGGGCCTGCAGGTCAACACCTTTTTCTACGGTTTGACCGCCTGCGGGGCACGGCCGCAGGACGGGGCGCAGTTCCGGGCAAGCAAAAATCCGTCCCCGGAGGGACGGATGCCGGAGCGTTCAGGCATTACTGCTGCGCGGGCTGTTCGGCCGCTTCGGCCGGTTTTTCTTCCGGCTGGGCCTCTTCCCCTGCGGGGGATGCCGTAGGCAGCGGACGGGCTGCCATCTCGCGCACCTGCTGGATGATGACAGACAGGTTCTGGATGCTTTCTACAGGCAGATCACGGATCTGGTATACGATCTGTTTGATGGCCGTGTCTTTTTCATCGGACAGGTCCACCGGGCCGGAGAAAAGTTCAGCCATCGGGATGCCGAGGGCGCGGGTGAGCTTTTCCAGAGTCTTTACGGTCGGGCTTTTCAGGCCGCGTTCCAGCTGCCCGAGGAATGCCGGAGCGATGCCCGCTTTCCATGCAAGTTTCTCCTGGCTGAGTCCTGCCATGTTGCGGAACTGACGAATTCTCATTCCTAAATTCATAAGGGTCTCCTTCTTTAACACCCGGAAAATACCGGCAGCTTTATTCTCCTATCGGTTTATCCTGCTTGGGTATTTTCACAATATAACATACCATTTATTGCTATAAGATAGCAGAAAATGGCGAAAATTACAAATTCTCATAAATTGTAATGAAGCCTGTTCAAGAGACAAAAGATATTGTTATATGGAATGAGCATACGAAAGTCCGGCGGAGGGGGCCGGGAGAGACCGGCGGAGGGCGTTTCTGAGGGGCTGAAAAGGGCGGAACTGCCCGGATTCACAGACTTTTAGGCATGCACGATATGTGAAAAGCAAACTTAATTATAGATTGTTTTCTGATGGAATTTTCTGCCGGCAGAAATAGAAATACATAAAAAGAATAGATAACATTTCAATAAAATTTTGTGATACTCAGGAAATTTATTCTTTCGGACGGCGCATTTTCACCGCATAGGGAAACCGGGCGCGTTCCCAGGGCCGCTTTTCCGGTTCCGCCGGGCGCGGGCCGCCGGGGAAGACCGGACCGGAAACGCCGCATGGAAGACGGGTGTGAACAGAGGTGCCCATACAAAAGTCCGGCATACAAAAGGCAGGGATGCGAAAAAATCCCTCCGGGAGGAGGGACGGGGGTCACGCCTCGGCCTGCGCGTAGGCGTAGCGGGCAAAGTTCTGGATCATGTAGTCCCGGAGGAGCACCGCCGACGGCGACTCGTCGATGTCCGCCCGCCAGGAGAGGATGATGCTCCGCCGGCAGATGGGCGTCGAGATGGGCACGAGCGCCACATGGCTGCTGGAGACGCCGTGCCAGGTGATCTTCGGCACGAAGGAGATGCCCAGGCCGGCGCGGATGAATTCGCGCACCGTGTCCGGGCTGTCGCTCTCGAGGGAGATGCGCGGCGTGAAGCCCGCGGCGTGGCAGTACACGTCGGTGATGGCGCGGAGGCTCTTTCCCGTCTGGAGGAGGATGAAGCCCGCTTCGGCGAAATCTTTCAGCTTCACCGAGGGCATCCGGGCGTGGGAGTCCGTGTCCGGCATGGCGAGGAGGATCTCTTCTTCCATGAGGGTGGTGCAGTATTCGTTCTCCATGGGATTGATGGAGGAGAAGAGGGACAGGTCCACACCGTTGCCCTGCTTCTTCGTGTGGTCGATCTTCTGCTGGAGGATTTCCAGATGGACGTGGGGATGGAGCTGGCGGAAGCCCATGAGGAAGCCCGGGATGAGTTTCGACGCGGCGAAGAGGGAGAAGGACACCGTGGTCTGCTGGGCACCTTTCATCTCTTCGATTTCCCGCTCGGCGGCGCGGAGCTCGTCCATGATGCGGTCCGTGTGGCGCAGCAGGATCTCGCCGTACCGCGTGAGGACGATGTTCCGGCCGCTCCGCTCGAAGAGGGGCACGCCGAGGTCGTTCTCCAGCGTCTTGATCGTGCGGGACAGGGACGGCTGGGAGATGTGCAGCTCTTCCGCCACGCGGGTGAGATGCTGCTTCTCCGCGGTCTTCTGGAAATAGGACAGGGCGAGCAGGGTGGGTTTCATAGGTTCCTCTCTATCATTGACGCAACCGACGGTACTTTCATAATGGAGACATTATAAGACATGGCCTTCATACCGTCAACGCTATGGGGCGGGTTGTCTGATTTGACAATCTTTCGGCGGCATGGTAAATAATAGTGTTGTATATTTTATCAATCAAGGGGAGCCTTCGGCTGCCCCATGGAAAGGAAGCAGGAAACATGGAATTTTTTATCGATACCGCCGATGTGGAGGCCATCCGCAAAGCCTATGACATGGGATTCATCGCCGGCGTGACGACGAATCCGTCTCTGGTGGCGAAGGAAGGGCGCGATTTCCACGAAGTGATCCGGGAGATCTCCTCCTTCGTGGACGGCCCGGTCAGCGCGGAGGTCCTCTCCGACGACGCGGAGGGCATGGTGGCCGAGGCGCAGGAGCTGGTGAAGCTCGGCAGCCACATCGTGGTGAAGATCCCCATGACGCCGGAGGGCATGAAGGCCGTGTCCGTCCTGTCGAAGCAGGGCATCCCCACGAACGTGACGCTCGTCTTCTCCGCGAATCAGGCGCTTCTCGCGGCGCGGGCCGGCGCGACGTACGTGAGCCCCTTCGTGGGCCGCATCGACGACATCGGCTGGGACGGCGTGGAGCTCATCCAGACGATCGCGGACATCTTCGACCGGCACGGCATCGAGACGAAGATCATCGCCGCGTCCATCCGCAAGCCGCAGCACATCACGGAGTGCGCGCTCGCCGGCGCGGACATCGCCACGGTCCCGTATCAGGTGCTCATGGACGCGATGAAGCATCCGCTCACCGATTCCGGCATCGCGCGGTTCAAGGCGGACTGGGCGGCGGCGCAGCAGAAATAAGGAACGGGAAGGAGAGAGGCGGCGACGCCTTTTTCTTTTGCCTTTTTTGCGGAAAGGAGGCGCCATGACTTTTTCGGCGCTGAAAAAACTCATCGCGGTGATGCTGCCCATCCTCGTGGCGCAGCTCTCCACGGTGGGGATGAATTTCCTCGACACGGCCATGTCGGGCCACGCGGGCCGGGCGGACCTGGCGGGCGTCTCCGTCGGGGCGAGCCTCTTCATGCCCATCCTCGTGGCGACGACGGGGGTGCTCGCCGCGGCCACGCCCATGATCGCCCAGCTCCTCGGTCGGAAACAGCCGGAAGAGATCCCCGAGGTGGTGCGCACGGGGCTCTATGTGGGCCTCGTGCTGGCGCTCCTCTTCGCGGGGGCGTACGCGCTCGGGATCGACGCGGTGCTCGGCGGGATGCAGCTCGAGCCGGACGTGGAGCGCATCGCCCGGTATTACCTCCTCGCCATGGCGGCGGCGGTCTTCTTCGAGACGCCGGTGATGGTGCTCCGGAGCCTCACGGACACGGTGGGCGGCACGGCCATCTCCATGCGGCTCTTCCTGCTGGGCCTGCCTATCGACGGCGTCCTGAACTGGCTCTTCATCTTCGGGCACTGGGGCGTGCCGCGCATGGGCGGCATCGGCGCGGGCATCGCCACGCTCCTCACGTACGTCATCCTGCTGGCGCTCTTCCTGGCGGTGGTCTTCCATGACCGGCGCTTCCGCGGGCGGTCGGTCTTCGGGAGCTTCCGCACGCGGCTCTCCGTGTGGCGGGAATTCCTCGGCATCGGCGTGCCGAACGGCCTCGGCATGTTCATGGAGTCGAGCCTCTTCGGCTTCATCGTCATCTTCGTGGCGCGGTTCGGCACGGAGGTGCTCGCGGCCCATCAGGCGGCGATGAATTTCTCCGGCGTCATCTACATGCTGCCCCTGTCGTGCTCCATGGCGCTCACCATCGTGACGGGCGTGGAAGTCGGCGCGGGCCGGTACGATCGGGCGCGGACGTTCCGCCGGGCGGGGCTCGGCTGGGCGGTGTTCTGTGCGTGCCTCACCGCGGCGGCGACGGTGGCGCTCCGCGGGCCTATCGCGGGCATCTACACGGAGGATGCGGGCGTCGCTCAGGCGGCGGGGCTCTTCCTCGTGTACTGCGCGGGCTGGCAGTGCTTCGACGCGGTGGCCGCGCCCATTCAGGGCATCCTCCGCGGGTACAAGGACGCGAAGGTGCCGTTCATGCTCATGATGGCCGCTTACTGGGGCGTGTGCTTCCCCGCGGGGCTCGCGCTGGACCATCTCTGCGGGCACGGGGCGCTCTCCTACTGGCAGGGGCTCGACATCGGCGTGGGCTGCTCGGCGCTGGCGCTGGCGGCCCGGCTCTTCTTCATCGAGCGGCGGCACAGGGAAGGAGCATAGAAACTGTACAGTAAACCCGCTTCGGTGCGGCGCAGGCCGGCCGGAGCGGGTTTTCATCTGCGGGAAGCGAGCACGGAAAAAGCGCCGGATGCGTGAGCATCGCGGCGCTTTTTGTCGTGTGAAAAATCATTCGCCGATGTGGGCGAGGATGGCCTGGGTCATGCCTTCCGTGCCGACTTTCGTGAAGCCTTCGCGGTACAGGTCCGGCGTGCGGAAGCCTTCGCGGAGCGCGGCTTCCACGGCCTGCTCCACCGCGTCTGCCGCGGCGTCCTCGTCGAGGGAGTACCGCAGGAGCATCGCCGCGGAGAGGATGGTCGCGCAGGGATTAGCGATGCCCTGTCCGGCGATGTCCGGCGCGGAGCCGTGGATCGGTTCATAGAGGCTGGTGCTCTCGCCGATGGAGGCGGAGGGCAGCATGCCGATGGAGCCGGAGAGGACCGCCGCTTCGTCGGAGAGGATGTCCCCGAAGAGATTCGAGGTGACGATCACGTCGAACTGCGTGGGATGGATGGCGAGCTGCATGGCGCAGTTGTCCACGTAGAGATGGTCTACGGCGATGTCCGGGTAATCTTCGGCGAGGCGGGTTACCGTGCGGCGCCATAGGCGGGACGTGGCGAGCACGTTCGATTTATCCACGGAGGTCACCTTGCTGCGGCGCTTCCGGGCGGCGGTCATGGCGAAGCGGGTGATGCGCTCCACTTCGGGGATGCTGTAGTTTTCCAGATCCCACGCGCGCTCCACGCCGTTGTGCATTTCCGATTCGCACTTGTCGCCGAAGTAGATGCCGCCGATGAGTTCGCGCACAATGAGGAGGTCCGTGCCTTTGGCGATCTCTTCCTTCAGGGGGGAGTATTCCGCCAGCACGTCCATCACCTTCACCGGGCGGAGGTTCACGTAAAGGCCGAGGGCCTTGCGCAGGCCGAGGATGGCCCGCTCCGGACGGAGGTCGGGAGCGAGGTGGTCCCACTGGTCGCCGCCTACGGAGCCGAAGAGGACCGCGTCCCCCGCCTTCGCAGAGGCGACCGTGTCGTTCGGCAGGGGCGTGCCGTACTTGTCGTACGCCGTGCCGCCGGCGTCCTTCCAGGTGAATTCGAGGCCGATCTGATAGACGTCGTCGATCTTTTTCAGCACGGCCACCGCCGCGTCCGTGATCTCTTTCCCGATGCCGTCGCCGGGAATGACGGTGATTTTCTTTGTCATTTCTGCTTTTTCTCCTTTACGTAATTGACGAGGCCGCCCGCCTTCGCGATATCCTGGATGAAGCCGGGGAGCGGCGGGGCCTGGAAGACGTCGCCCGTGGTGAGGTCTTCGATCTTCCCCGTGGAGAGGTCGATGCGGAGCCGGTCGCCGGCATGAATCTTCTCCACGTCGTCGCCGATCTCGAGGAGCGGCAGGCCCACGTTGATGCCGTTCCGGTAGAAGATGCGGGCGAAGCTCGCCGCCACGATCACCGGCACGCCGGACGCCTTGATGGCGATGGGGGCGTGCTCGCGGGAAGAGCCGCAGCCGAAGTTCCGGCCGCCTACCATGATGTCGCCGGGCTGGACGTTCTGCGCGAAGCTCTCGTCGATGTCCACCATGCAGTGGGAGGCGAGCTCCTTCGGGTCGAATGAATTGAGATATCTTGCGGGGATGATGACGTCCGTGTCGATATTGTCCCCGTAGCGCCAGACTTTGCCTTCGATAGCCATGTTACCGGACCTCCTTCGGTGCTGCAATCCTGCCGAGAATCGCGCTGGCCGCCGCGGTCTGCGGCCCTGCGAGATAGACTTCGCTGTCCACGTGGCCCATGCGGCCGCGGAAATTGCGGTTCGTGGTGGACACGCACCGCTCGCCGGCGGTGAGGATGCCCATGTAGCCGCCCAGGCAGGGCCCGCAGGTGGGCGTGGAGACCGCGCAGCCCGCTTCGATGAAGGTGTCGATGTAGCCCGCCTTCATGGCGTCGCGGTAGACCTGACGGCTGCCGGGGATGACGATGCACCGCACGTCCGGGTGGACTTTATGCCCTTTGAAGATGCGCGCCGCGATGGCCAGATCTTCCAGCCGGCCGTTCGTGCAGGAGCCGAGCACGACCTGATCGATCTTGATTTCGCCGAAGGTGCCCACCACCTTCGTATTTTCCGGCAGGTGCGGGAAGGCCACCACCGGGGAGAGCTCGGACAGATTGATCTCGATGGTCCGGGCGTACTCCGCGTCGGGGTCGGCCTCGTACGCCGTGTACGGATGGGAGACGCGGCCCTCTTCGTAGGCGCGGGTCCGTTCGTCCACCGGGAAGATGCCGTTCTTCGCGCCTGCCTCGATGGCCATATTGGCGATGGAGAGGCGGTCCGCCATGGAGAGCGACGCCACGCCCGGGCCGGTGAATTCGAGAGACTGGTAGAGCGCGCCGGACACGCCGATCATACCGATGAGCGTGAGCACCACGTCCTTGCCGGTCACGTCCTCGGGCTTCGTCCCCGTGAGGACGACTTTAATGGCTTCCGGCACCTTGAACCACGCTTCGCCCGTCGCCATGGCGACGCCCAGATCGGTGGAGCCCACGCCCGTGCAGAACGCGCCGAGCGCGCCGTAGGTGCAGGTGTGAGAGTCCGCGCCGATGATCATCATGCCCGGGGCGGCGAGGCCCATCTCCGGCAGGATGACGTGCTCGATGCCCGCGCGGCCTACTTCGAAGTAGTGCTCGATGTCGTGCTTCTTCGCGAAGTCGCGGACGATCTTCGCAAGGCCTGCGGACTTGATGTCCTTATTCGGCGTGAAATGGTCCGGCACGAGCGCGATCTTTGTGCGGTCGAAGACCGGGCAGCCGATCTTGTCGAATTCCTTGATGGACGGCGGCGCGGTGATGTCGTTGGCCATCACCAGATCCAGCCTGCAGTAGATGAGATCGCCCGGCTTCACCGAGTCCATCCCTGCATGGGCCGCCATGATTTTCTGCGTCATTGTCATTCCCATGAATGGATTCCTCCTTGTGCGTTCCGCGCGGGGCGCGGACGGGAAAAATAAAAGGGCCCCTTTCTCCTGGAGAGACGGGGGCCCCGCGGTACCACTCTGCTTCCCGGACGAACCGGGCGCTTTCCGGTCTCGGCAGAGGGGAGAAAAACAGAAAACGCCTTCGTCCCAAGAGACGAAAGCGTTCGCGTTACCACTCTATTTCATGCCGGAGCATGCCCTCTGCGGTCATAGACCTGCCTTTGCTAACGGGAGGCATCCGGCGCCGTCTACTGTGATTTCAACGGGCTGCTCCGAGACGAGTTCACTTCCGCATCCGCACCGCGTCGCACCGTCCCGCGGCTCTCTGCACCTTCTGCGCAAGCTACTGATTCTCTTCAGCGCATTTTTCTGTGATGCCCCATATTGTATCACAGCGATTTTGAAATGACAACAATTTCGCGCGGAAATTTGCGGAAGCTGTCATTTCTCTGTCAGGAATTTGTTATAATAAGGGCAGAATCGCAGGGGCGGCGGACGCCCCGCGGGGAGCGGCGCGAAGCCGCGGGATTTTCCATGCAGGGGGATGAAACGTATGGGAGAACTGAATTTTCATGTAGACGAACAGCATTACCGCTATCCGTCCCGCCGGAGCGTGGTGTACGGGCAGCGGGGCATGGTGTGCACCGCGTCGCAGCTCGCCGCGCAGGCCGGGCTGGACATGCTGAAAAAGGGCGGCAACGCCGTGGACGCGGCCGTCGCCACGGCGATCACCCTCACCGTGGTGGAGCCGGTGTCGAACGGCATCGGGAGCGACGCCTTCGCCATCGTGTGGATGAAAGACAAGATGTACGGTCTCAATGCGAGCGGCTGGGCGCCGAAGGGCATCTCCGCCGAAGTCGTCCGGGCGCAGGGGTATAAGGAAATGCCGAAGCGCGGGTGGATCCCCGTGACCGTCTCCGGCGCGCCGTCCGCGTGGATCTCGCTCTCCCGCCGCTTCGGGAAGCTGCCTTTCGGCGAGCTCTTCGAGCCGGCCATCCACTACGCGCGCTGCGGCTACCCCGTGTCGTCCTTCGTGGCGTGCGAGTGGATGAAAGAATATAAAGAGCTCATCCAGATGAAAGACGAGCCGGCTCTCGCGGGATGGTTCTCCACCTTCCTGAAAGACGGCCGTCCGCCCCGCGCGGGCGAGCTCATGAAGCTCCCCGACCACGCAGCCACGCTGGAGAAGCTCCGCGACAGCGAGTGCGAGAGCTTCTACCGCGGGGAGATCGCCGACGCCATCGACGCCTTTTCCCGCGAGACCGGCGGCTACGTGCGGAAGGAAGACTACGCGGAGTGGCAGCCCGAGTGGGTGACGCCGGTCTCCGTCAATTACCGCGGCTACGACGTGTGGGAGCTCCCGCCGAACGGCCACGGCATCGTGCCGCTCATGGCACTCAATATCCTGAAAGGCTTCGATTTCAGGGCCCGGGACACCGCCGAGACGCTCCACCGCCAGATGGAGGCCATGAAGATGGCTTTCGCCGACGGCGACCGGTACGTCACCGACCCGAAGTACATGAAGGCCTCCGTGGCGGACCTCCTCTCCGACCGGTACGGCGCGGCGCGCCGCGCGGAGATCACGGACCACGCGCTCGCGCCGCATTACGGCGACCCGCGGTGCGGCGGCACGGTCTATCTCTGCACCGCCGACGGGGAGGGCAATATGGTTTCCTACATCCAGAGCAACTACTGCCACTTCGGCAGCGGCGTGGTCGTGCCGGGCTACGGCATCGCCTTCCAGAACCGGGGCTACAATTTCAGCCTCGACGAAGGGCACGTGAACTGCCTCGCGCCGCGGAAGCGCACGTACCACACCATCATCCCGGGCTTCCTCACGAAAGAAGGCCGGGCGGTGGGTCCCTTCGGCGTCATGGGCGGCTTCATGCAGCCTCAGGGGCATTTGCAGGTCATCACCAACGTCATCGATTTCCACATGAATCCGCAGGAAGCGCTCGACGCGCCGCGCTGGCAGTGGACCGGCGGCCTCCATTTCGATGTGGAGCCGGGCCTGCCGCTGCAGGCCGTGGAGCAGCTCCAGGCCATGGGCCACGACATCCGCGTGCTCGAGGACATGTCCCAGTTCGGCCGCGGGGAGATCATCTGGAGAAATGAAGAAGGCGTCCTCGTCGGCGCGACCGAGCCGAGAGCGGACGGCGTCGCCGCCGCGTGGTGAGGCATCCCGCATCGGGCGGGGATTTCGGTGGACAGGAGGAGGAAAGATGAACAGCAGAGAACGCATACAGGCGGCCGTCGCAGGGGAGCGCCCCGACCGCCTTCCCGCCGCCTTCTGGCGGCCCGGAGAAAAAGGAGGGACCGCGGAAGACCACGCCCGGACGGCGATGGACTTCGCGGCGGAGTGGGACAGCGACCTCCTCGTCACCGCGCCCTCCGTCGGCTACAGCGGCGAAGACTACACCGCGCCGGGATTCACGAAAGTGGGGGGCGTGGCCTACGTGACCGACCCCGCCGACTGGGAGCGCCTCTCCGGCGGCTCCGTCAATCACGGCGCGCTCGCCCGCGAGCAGGACGCGCTGAAGCAGATCCTCGCGGAGAAGCACGCCGGCCTCCCCGTGGTCTTCCGCGTGACGAGCCCGCTCGCCACCATCTTCCGGCTCGCGTTCCACCTGCCCGAAGACATCCGCCGCGGCGCGGGCCCCATGGTGAAAGCGGCCCTCAAGACCGTCACCGAGACCACCTGCGCCCTCGTGCAGCGCGTGATCGAGCTCGGCGCGGACGGCATCTTCTTCGAGGCGCCTCTCGCGGACTACGAGCTCCTGAGCGAATCCGTCTACCGCGAGTACGGCGCACCCTACGACCTGGCCGTCCTCTCCGCCTCCTCCGGCTGGTGCAACGTCCTCGCCGCGGGCTGGACGAACTGCATGTTTCCCGTGCTGCGGAAATACCCCGTCCAGATCTTCGCGTGGGACGCCGCCCAGTCCCTGCCGGAGATCGCCGAGGCGCGGGACCTCATGGGCGTCTGCTGCATGACCGGCCTCTCCCGGCGGCACCTCGAATTCGGCCTCAGGAACGAAGTGGAGCAGGACATCTGGCGGGCCGTCTCCGCGTCCGGCGGCCGGGGGCTCATCCTCTCCGCCGGCGCGTCCGTCCAGCCCGGCCCGGGCATGGCGGACTTCGTGAAGAAATCCATCCGGGACATCGCGGACCGCGCCGCCCGGTGAGAGAAATTTTCCCGGCGTATTGCAGTCCCCGTCAGGATTTCGTAAAATACATTTATGTGATCACATCAGAAGGAGCCCGTATACCCGCTGCTCCCCCTGCATTTCCCGCACAAGGAGGAATCATTCATGGCAAAATACAGCGTTGCCGCCATGCAGGCAAAAGGCAAGAGTGCCGAAGACAACATTTTTGCAGCGAACAACAGAGCCACCGCGCTCGCCGACCAGATCGGCAAAGATAAAGTCATCAACGGGACCGTCGGCTCCATCCTCGACGAAGACGGCCAGCTTGTCATGCTCGACGTGGTGAAGGAAGCCTACAAGCGCCTCACCCCGCGCGACATCGTTGCCTATGCGCCCATCCAGGGCTATCCGGGATTCCTCGAAGACTGCATCGACCAGTGCTTCGGCCAGTCCCGCCCGGCCGGCTACATCCGCGCCCTCTCCACCTCCGGCGGCACCGGCGTGCTCCATCATGCCGTGCACAACTACTCCTCCCCCGGAGACGAAGTGCTCATCACCGACTGGCACTGGGGCGCCTACGACAGCGTCATGCTCGACGCGGGCCGCAAAGTGCGCACCTTCTCCCTCCTCACCCCCGAAGGCCACTTTGACATGGAGAGCTTCAAGGAGAACGTCACCGACCTCGTGGCGAAACAGTACAACACCCTCATCATCCTGAACGGCATCGCCAACAACCCCACCGGCTACTGCATGAGCGACGACGAATGGGGCGCTGTGGCGGACTTCTGCGCCAAAGCCGTCGAAGGCAAGGACAAGAACATCATCCTCGTGGCCGACGTGGCCTACCTCGACTACAGCGGCGAAAAAGAAGCGTGCCGCACGTTCTTCAAGAAATTCGAGAACCTCCCGAAGAACGTCCTCACCATCGTGGCCTACACCCTCTCCAAGGGCTTCACCCTCTACGGCCAGCGCATCGGCGCGATGATCTGCATCACCTCCGACGAAGACGTGGCGCAGGAATTCGTGGACATCAACCAGTACAGCAGCCGCGCCTGCTGGTCCAACTCCAACGGCGCCGCCATGAAGGCCATGGAATACATCTGCGCCGACCCCGAAGCGGTGAAAGCGCTCGACGCGGAACGGGCGAAATACTACAAGCTCATCCAGGAGCGCGCGGCCATCTTCATGAAAGAAGCGGACGAAGCGGGCCTGAAATACGTCCCCTACATCTCCGGCTTCTTCATCACCCTCCCCATGGAAGGGGCCAAAGCCGTATGCGACCTCCTTGAAAAAGAAGAGCGCGTCTTCCTCGTGCCGCTCAAGAAAGGCATCCGCCTCGCCGTGTGCTCCGTCTCCAAGAAAGAAATCACCGGCCTCGCAGCGAAAATCGCCAGAGCGATCAAAGAGACCGGCGCGAAGCAGTAATCATATCTCCACAAAAAAAGATCGTGCGAAAGCACGGCTTTTTTTTGTGCCCGTTTTCCGGCGGGCTGCGGCCGCAGAACAGGGGCGGTCTTTTTTTATGGAGCGGGAAGGGCTTCCAAGAGGAGAATGATTCGGGGAATAAAAAATTTCTGCCTGCTGTTTCCGGCAAGACTGTCGATAAAGAGGTAAATCGGAAAAAAGAAAATTTTTACAATAATTTTATCCCATGCCCGGGGCCGTCAGAAGAGAAGGGGCCGGGCGGAGACCCTGCGCCGGTGCAGTGCGCCGGCTCGAGACAGTCAGCATAGAGAAAGGAAACCGCAGATGAACAGAATCTACAAAGTCGTATGGAACGCCGCGCGCAGCTGCTACGTGGTGGGCTCCGAATTCATCCACAGCAATCACACAGAGGGGGGGGTGCAGACGTGAGCAAAAACAGGCCGGCTGCACGCTGAAAAGCGCCGTCCTCGCCGCGCTCCTCGCCGGCACCGTCCTGCTGCCCCTGAGCGGGGCACAGGTCTCGGCGTATGTTGGACTTGACCTCGTGCATGAAGCTTGGCAGGATGAACAGATTGAACAAAATAGTTCTGCTATCGAAGATCTGGAAGAGGCTTTTGATAAGAGCGCAATCAAAGACCACAAACAGGACGCGGTGAATAACCGCCAGTGGGGAGCCATCAACGGCAACTACGTGATTGACGGCATGCAGCAGGCTCAGATCGAAGCGGGCAAAGTAATGGACGGCATGCAGAATGCTGCGATCGGCGGCAACTACGTGATTGACGGCATGCAGCAGGCTCAGATCGAAGCGGGCAAAGTA
>ERZ826016.1098-NODE-1098-length-27570-cov-21.526258_pt1 | contig 27570 bp, 25 predicted proteins | sample MGYA00519872_ERZ826016 | MGnify/ENA primary metagenome ERZ826016 (study PRJEB31778, sample SAMEA3449218) | human gut metagenome | biome: human gut; feature: human-associated habitat; material: faeces | place: United Kingdom | collected 2010/2012 ... | reverse complement strand
AAACAGCATCCTAATAAAAGAGGTAGTTTCAAGTTCATGGTATGTTTTTCAAGGGTTAATTAATCTTCCCCAAAGGTAGGCAAGATAAAGACAGTATGCACCTCCGGTTTATCAAGATGTGGATAAGATGAAAGCATGCGGCACGATAACAGACTAAATAACAAGACAATAAGTTTGTGGTGAGAAAGTAAAAAAGTGGATGAATAGGAAAGGAATGGCGTATGTTTAGCGTATCCTCATAACGCACATTTCAAAGTCATCCCGCGAGACGCACGCTTTATTTTTCACTTTAGCGCGGTAATTATAGATTGTATTGACAGAATAACGAAGGAACTCGGCAATCTGCGAACTATCGTCAATACCCAGACGGATCAAAGCAAAAATACGCAATTCTGTATTCAGCAATTCACCCTTGCGGAGTATGATCCGTTCTTCAGGCTGCAACAACTGATTGAACTTTTCTACAAAGTCAGGGAAAAGATGGAGGAAGGCAGTATCGAAGTTCTCGTACAGTTCTTTCAGGTCAGTATCGAGCACATCTCTTGAACGCACCATCTTCAGTAGTTCCTCCGTCTGTCCGCCGGAAAGTTTTTTGTTGACCATGCGTCGGTAAGCATCCAGACGGTCGATATAGGTAGAACACAGTTTCAGGAAACGGCCGATATATTCCTCTTTTATATGATTGGACATCTGCAACTGTTCATTGGCCTGTTCCAGATGACTGCGGGCTATGGAAAGATGCTTCATCTGCCGATATATCCAGATGATAGCCATAACCAGCAACAGGGACAGGATACTGATCATCCAAAGATAAAAGCGCAGACGGTCGTTCTGCTTCTCCTGCATGGCCTGATAGGTAAGGTCTATCAGAGACAGGATGCCTGCCGTCTGCAAGCTGCGGCTACGGGCATTGTAGTGGTTGGTTTCATCCCACGAGAAGCGAATGTAGCGGTAAGCACGTTCAATGTCTCCTTCTTCATAAAGCAGTTGCGCCAAGGTCCACAAGGAAGCATGATCGGTAATTGCCAGCCGGACATCTGTCAAAGCAGACAAAGCCAGATAATACTTTTCCTGCTGTCTGTCTCCCAACCTACGGTAAAGCAGGGAACGGTGGTAAGTGACCAACGCATATTCCGGGGTATCAGGACGTATGCCCGCCAAACGGCTATCATTTATCTTCAAAGCCTCCTCCAATTGACCGGAGCCGGCGGCTTTCATCTCTTTACGTTCCAGGTAGAGGGCGGAGGCAGGAGAAAGCACCTGCATCAGAGAGTCTCCATAAGCGGTAGACAAACCGTAATAACTGCTGCGCCGGAAGGTATCCTGCGTATACGTCCCCAATTCATTGTATAAATGACGGTAACATTCATAATAATCGGGTAACAAACGGGGAGAAAGCTTAGAGGGATTTATCTTTTCCAGATCTTCGGAAGCTTCTTTATACATACCTGCCGCTGACATCAGATGCGCCCTCCGGATACGGGTTTCATCTGCCGCATCCTGCTCACTGTGCTGTTGCGCCCAGCGCAGGTTACGGCTCAGATAGTAAAGGGCGGAGTCGCAGATGTATGCTTTGTATTCCTGATACATTTCCGCATTCAGCCGGAAGAGCTCCGGGGTTTCCGAACCGGTCTGTACCAATTGCTGCCTCAACGCCTCAATACGGGCTTCACGCACTGCCACATATTCTTTGTGCTTACCGATGACTACGTCCAAAGCATCAGTCCAGCCACCCATTGCAGGAATATCAGCCGGAGCCGACATTCCATGAATGCCAACTAAAGCCAGGCCTAGAAATATCAGCAGTTTTATCTTCATAGGGGACAAATATAAAAAATTTGTTTTCTATATTTGCAGCATTAACCCCCAAATGTATTCTATAATGAAAAACTTAACACCTCAACGAGTGGCGGCGGTCGATGTATTCCGTGCGCTTACTATGTTCCTAATGCTCTTTGTGAATGATATCCCCGGTCTGAAAAACATCCCCCACTGGCTTAAGCATGCCGAAATGAATGAAGATATGATGGGATTTTCCGATACTATTTTCCCCGCATTCTTGTTCTGTATGGGTATGTCCGTTTCTTTTGCCATACAAAACCGTTACCGGAAAGGTGACACTACTTTGCAGGTCATTGCGCACGTCTTCTGGCGTACGGTGGCACTGATTGCAATGGGACTGTTTTCGCTCAATTCGGGCGGCATCGAAGGAGGCCTCTCCCATCAATGGTTCACAATACTGATGGTTGTCGGTTTCTTCCTGGTCTGGGCGGTTTATCCCAAGGCCGAAGGTTCCAAAAAGTACCTTTTCATCGCAATGAAAGTTGTCGGAGTCGCACTGCTGGCGTTCCTTGTACTGTATAAAGATTTAAACGGAAAACCTTTCCATCAAGGTTGGTGGGGCATACTGGGACTTATCGGTTGGACATACGTGGTTTGTGCCGGTATTTATCTGTTTACCCGCGAGAGTTTACGTAAAAATGTAATTGCATGGCTGGTGGTTGTGCTGCTTGCCGTAATCAGCCATTCCAGCCTGATACCGCAGGAGTACGGATTGCGTGTCATCCTGCTGCCTTTCATCCCCAGTGACTGGACACTGCATGCATTCGGCATGTCGGGCGTGCTCACTTCGTTGTTGATGCAGAAATATGCCGACCGCGAACATCCGCGTAAGTTCATCACTATGCTTTGTGTATTGGGTGCCGTCATGCTCATTGCCGCACTTTGCTCGCATCCTTACTGGATTATCTCGAAGATACAGGCCACTCCGAGCTGGTTGTTCTATTGCCTTGCCGCATTCTTCCCGCTGTTCGGATTGTTCTATTGGCTGACGGATGTGAAAGGCAAAACGCCGTGGTTCGATATCATCAAACCCGCCGGAACTGCAACACTGACATGCTATATCATTCCTTATCTATGGTATTCCGTACAGCAGTTATTAGGCTGGTACTATCCCGAAGTGCTGAATGCCGGTACACCGGGTTTACTGCGTTCGCTCATATTCTCCCTCATCATCGTCCAACTGACCGGGTTGCTGGTGAAGGCTAAAATAAAACTGAAAGTATAACTTATAAGATTTATGTTAAAGTTACAAACTCCCAACAACGAAAACAAGGTGCTGCTTCATTCCTGTTGCGCACCTTGTTCTTCCGCCATTATCGAATGTCTGCTTGCCAACGACATCCGTCCTACCGTATTTTATTATAATCCCAATATCTACCCTCAGGAAGAGTACGAAATCCGGAAAGCCGAAGCCATCCGCTACGTCCAGGGTCTTGGACTCGACTTCATTGATGGTGACTACGATTACCAGTTGTGGCGTTCGTCCATGCAGGGTATGGAAAACGAACCCGAACGTGGCAGCCGTTGCCTGAAATGTTTCACCCACCGACTGACGGAGACCGCCCGGTATGCTTCAGAACATGGCTTCACCCTGTTCACCACCACCCTCGCCTCCTCCCGCTGGAAAAGCCTCGACCAGATAAATGAGGCGGGACGCCGTGCCTCCTCCCTCTATCCCGGCACCACCTTCTGGGAACAGAACTGGCGAAAAGGAGGATTACAGGACCGGAGGAACCAACTTCTTAAAGAACATGAATTCTATAATCAGCAGTATTGCGGTTGTGAGTTCAGTATGCGGAGGCTTGAAACAACTTGATAATTATATAAACAGTGGTCAAGTATCTATCAGAGGAGCCGTCAATCGAATCTACTTCTGGCATTCTTTGAAAGATTGTGTTGGATTATAGAAAAAATTAAAAGGAAAAGCATACCTTTACAGGTGTTTTAAACAGAAGAAACAAGATGGCTAAGAAAGCAGTACTTCAAGTGAAGGACATTACGATAAGAACCTTACTGCAAAACGGAATAGATTACATTTGCATTACAGATATAGCCCGTCAGAAAAATCCGATAGAGCCGAAAGATGTCGTTAAGAACTGGATGCGGTTAAAAAACACATTGGAATATCTCGGTTTGTGGGAGAAGCTGAATAATCCGGACTTTAAAGGGGTCGAATTCGACCCCCTTTTAGCAGAAGCAGGCAGCAACGCCTTTACCATGAGCCCCACTCGTTGGATTGAAATAACCAGTGCCATTGGCATCGTCTCTAAGAATGGGGCAGGTGGAGGTACTTATGCACAACGTGATATTGCATTCAAGTTTGCCAGTTGGGTGTCGGTGGAATTTGAATTATACCTTGTCAAGGAGTTCCAGCGCCTCAAAGAGCAGGAACAAGCCCAGATAGGATGGAGTGCAAAGCGTGAGTTGTCCAAAATCAACTACCGCATTCACACCGACGCCATCCGTCAGAACCTGATCCCAGCAGAAGTTACCCCACAGCAAGCCTTGCGCATCTATGCCAGCGAAGCTGACGTGCTGAACGTAGCCATGTTCGGCATGACCGCCCTCGAATGGCGCGACTCGCACCCCGACCTGAAAGGCAACGTGCGCGACTATGCCACGGTGAACGAACTGATCTGCCTCTCGAACATGGAGAACCTCAATGCCGTATTCATAGGCGAAGGGCTCCCGCAGCACGAACGCCTCGTCCGGCTCAACCAGATAGCCATTCATCAGATGCAGGTGCTGGAAGACGTAAACAAGAAACTGCTGCGATAAGTAGTCGAAAAGGCGAACTACAGGATCGACAAAATCAACTTCTCAAAGAACATGACTTCTACAACCAGCAATATTATGGTTGTGAGTTCAGTAGGCGCAGGGCCTAATCACATTTGTTGTATATACTTATCCAGACTATTTACAGCGGATAAGGAGAGCTTATTCTTTATTCGCTGTTTAGTTTTCAATACTGATTGAGGAGTAATATTAAAAAGAGTCGCTACAGTCTTATTACATAGCCGAGCGCGAACCAAATAACACAATTTCAGTTCCTGAGAGCTCAATGTATACTCTGCCAGTTCTTCCGACAAACAACCTCCGTAAAACCAATCAATAATAGTGAAGAGGTTCTGCCATTCAGTTTCATCTCTGATAATACCATAAGAAGAATGCTGATGAAGCCGTAACAACTGGCTCATGGCCAATAATAAAGAAGAAGAGCAATCTGCCAATACAGATGCTTCCTGATAGTTTTTCAGCTGTTTTGTCAGTTGCTTATTTCTGAACAGTAAGCAAGCATTCCAATTATCACTGTAAGTGTCCATATACATCTCCTATTTTTATAATATTCTCCTAATTATTTTTCCAGCTCCTTTGCTATTTCCTCCACTTCCCTGCGCATCTCCTCAATAGCCGTAGAATGAATTTTAGGCGCTTTCATCAGCACTATTCGCTTCATCTCCTCAAACTTCTCCCTATTCAGAAATTCCGGTTCGGCATATAGCTTCGCCAGCAAATAGTAAGGATAAATCCGCCCGGGCAAACGATGGACCGAAGCCAGAAGAAGCTCCTCAGCCCAATTGCAGCAACGCAGTGCCTGATAATTCTTGCCAATGACATTCAGTATCATCGGATCAGCGCAATATACCAGGGCCTTATCCAGATATTTATTAGACTCATTATAAAACCCTGCCTTATGAAGGCTATGCCCATATTCAAACAAGAATGTCCCTTTCTCCCTCAGTTGCGGATAGAGCTTATCATAAGCCGCATTTGCCGCTGTATAGGCTCCCGCATGATAAAGTATACGGGCATTCACCCAGTCCCGACAAGCATCCTTTTCCCGTTGCCACTTGTTATGAAAACCGCCTGTCCATATAATAAGACAAGCAGATAAAATAACCGGTTTAGCTATTATATCTCCTATTCCACAAGCTAATAACAAGCACACATAGGCTACAATGAAGGCCGGGAGATGCATAGGATAAGAAGAAAAAGAGAAAACAAGCAAAGTGACAATTGCACCGCATACACCGTAGCGCCTAAACTGTGTCCCTGCCCATAAACAGGCAAAAGTAATCACTATCAGCATTATACAGATGGCAGGCCCCTGCGTCAGAGTCAGTTCCAGATACTCATTAAACGCATATTCCGGACTTCCGGCTACCCGCTCTTCCCATTCGGCATAATCTCCTTTGGCAAAATAGGCCTCCTGTGCCTCACCGTATGCAAAAGCAAATCCTTTATCACAGCCCCAAGGATGGTTGGCTATAGCCTGACAAGTGATTTTCCATAGAAATAAACGTCCCAGAGCGGAGTCCGGCTTCAGGAAGAAAGCTCCCGCACCTCCCACTATCAAAACAAGAAATATCCCTATCCCCCACGAGACATATCTCTTCTTATACCTCCGCCACAATAATTTCCATTTACGACTATCCCGATGCATATACATCACCCAGCCGCATCCTATCAAGGCAGCCACCCATGCCGAACGGCTCATAGTAGCCGGCAATACACAAAGGATGAGTACCCCTACAACTCCTGCTGCAGCTCTCTCTATCTTTAAGGAGGTAATCAGCCATTTCCAATCTCTGAATCGTACAAAATGATGTAGACAGAGCGGCAGCACCATCGCCAGATATCCGGCATACGGACCGGGATTGAAGAAAGAGCCGGTGAGTGCATAACGAAAATGACCGGAAGCAGAAAAGCCATACAATTGGCGTAATCCCCAAATAGCCTCAACTCCTCCAAAAAGTATCAGACTCCATGATACATAAGCAGAAAAATGCGGAAAAGAGAATATTTGCTTCCAGGAAGTTCTACCCCAAATCTGCAACAGGCAGGTAATGGCAATACAACCGGTCGAGAACAGTACAACCTTTCCAAACCACACCCATTGCCCGATGGTTTCCGCGGCAGGAAGTTCAGGTGTTGTCACACATACCAGGCTCAGCAAAGCACAGACTGCAAGAAACTGTAATAGAACCACAACTGCATCTCTTATTTTATGTATCCGCACTTTCATCATTTTATTCTATTTTCTTGAACACCCTATTCCATCTTATTTTATCCGCACCTCTGTCCACCGACTTCCATATCCTGACAGCTTTCCCCACAATAAAAGGCTCCGGCAACAATCCCCAATAACGGGAATCCTGAGAGTTCATCACCTTATCCCCCGCAACAAAGTAGTAATTCTCTTTAAAGCGATAAGTATCAATCACACTGTCATTTAGCAAAACCGTATCTCTACGCACGAACAGTTTCTTCTTCTGTTCCCACTCTATCGCGTTCTTATAGAGAGCGGCATGTTTAGGATTCATATCAACCTCATCCCCTTTGGCGGGAAGATACAGAGGGCCGAAGTTCATAATGTCCCAATTCACCGACTCATTATAAGGATAGCCACTCATGACTATTCCCCAATCCTGCACCATTCCCTTCTCCACCATACGCAGCAGTCCGTCTTGCGAGTCTACGTTTCCCAACGGTATATCACAGCCCCGTACTTTATAATGCGCCCTCTCTATCTCAAACGTATCGCCCGGCAGTGCCACACAACGCTTCACATAATAGGTCATCAGATTCAGTCCGATACTGTCCCATTGGGCAGGATAAGGAAAATTAAAGACCAACACGTCGTTCCTTTTTATCTTACCCAACGCAGGAAGGCGGGATATCTTCACTTCTTTTCCTTCTGCGGCATCCCAGATGTTGAAGATACGGGCACCCATCACCCACTTATTCACAAGGATGTTATCTCCAGGCAGTAAAGCAGGCTCCATAGAATCCGAAGGAATCTTGAAAGTGGCAATACAGGTTACTTGAAGTAATACCCATAGAGCCACTAATCCACAGCCTATCAAAAACAAGTTTAACAACTTGTCGACAAACCAAGAGAGTTTTCTTTTTTTACGAAATAGCTTCATTCAAATTACAATATAGCCTTATTTTATCAAACCAACTAAAAAGTAAACTTTAAGAAGCCGTCTTCAAAAAATTCACTGTTATAACCATAGATAGTTCTATTCTCTTCGTCCACATCAAAGGGATTCGGCATAATATCCAACGTATATTTGGCTATGGAATGACCGGAGTAATCAAATACTTCTATAATACATTCTTTTTTCTTTCCTTCACCTCTTGCATAGAAATAGCGTTTACCCGCAACCAGTTCATTATAATAAACCACACTATTTTCAAAATCACCAATTACTATGCGTGGAGTTATATCATCCCCCACAAGCCTTTTACAGAGTTTCATGCTATCCACACTATAAAAATCAATCTGCTTTTTATACTTATATGCATAAATAATCAGAGAGTCGTTTGCAATCATAATTCCACTATTCTTATAATAGTATCTTTCAGGATGATCATCCGGTTCAAACAAAATCTGTCCCATTTCATGCTGGGTATTCAAATTGATTTTCTTTATGGCAAGTTTGTCTGTCTCATTATATATAGAGAGGGAGTCTCTCACGATATGTCTATCATTAGGAATATCACTGAAGACAGGCAATTCGTATTTTTTTTCAAAGGAAAGATGGCACGTGTTATCCATCCTAAAACTCTTAAGAGAGAACTCTGTGTATCCTCCTATATAAACCTTATCAGTCAATGTTCTCCAAATTCTGGGATAAACTTGAAACTCATCTTCCGCTTGTCCTTTTACGCCCCCTTTATAAATACACTTAAACTCAGGCAGAGAGTATTGGTACAGCATGGCATCATGATTTCTACTGTCCGTAACCAATATACTTTGCTTTTTCAGTACTATCTGCTCTGGACTTATAATCTCATCTACTCTTATTCTCTCTGCATAAAGTAACTTTTCCTCAGGAAATGGTTCCATTTCTTGTTGTAACTTTTGTTCTGTACATGCCATTAATGTGATACAGAACAATAAAAAACAAACACGCTCCATACAATAAATATTTATATTGTTTAAATTCTCAACACACTATACACATTTCACATCATCATACTTCTCGCGACAATCAATACAGGTAATCAACAGCATCATGAGACAAGATATACATTCAATTCTTTTCATAAATAAACAAGTAAAAAATCACTCTTAAAGACAAAAGGTACTTACAATAGTAATCATATTACTCAGAAAACTAAAATAGGTTATATCTCTTTCAAAGAGGGTTGCCCTATTTAGCCTTCTATTATTTTGCTTCCCCGGTTATCCTCAATAAGATAGGAGAAGAATCTGCATTACAATACACTTTTATGATTTTATCAAAATGCCCCGGTTGCTCTGCCATATATGTCACCGATAAAGCGACAGAATCCTTAGGACGAACCGGTTCCTTTGAATAACCGACCATAGTGCAGTCACAGGAAGTTAGCACATCATTTATCACTAAAAGCCGCTCACCTGTATTCTCAAGAATGAACTCTACCGTTTGTTCTTGCTGCCAATCAAAAGCACCCAAAGACAAATCAGTGCTTTTTATATTGACCTTTGTTCTTATTCCCTCGCTCTCGGAAGCTGCCTTCCCTTGAATTATATTCATATATAAATCTTTTATTTTAGAATTATGAACAGGATTCCCAATAGCTATTATCTTATTGCTTTTATCTAACAGGAAAGTTTGAAAGGTTATATCAGAGGGAAAACGATTCAAACGATAAAACTCATTTTTTTCATCCCAATATACAGGATAAACAAAATTAAAGCGATTAAAAATATCATTTAACTCATTCTTACGTTCCGAATAAAAATAAAATAAAAAAGAAACACGCCCCTTTGCCAATGAGTCAACCTCATGCATCAACTCCATCCAACGATGTAATTGCAATTTACAACTAGCGCATCCCACAGAATCCGTATAAACAACAACTTTATATTCTGGATTTTCTTCCATCATAAAAGTATCTTTCCCTAAGACAGTGGTAAAACTCTCCATTGGAAAAAGGATTTCTTTCCCATTCCATTCTTTTACTAATTTCAATATCTCACCTTTCTCTGATTTTCTACAAGCAAAAAGGCACAAAACAACCCATACAACAAGCAATAACTTCTTCATACCACCACTATTCTTATCTTACTCCTTTAAATTCTATTTCCATAATTCACAACAATATATCTATCAAAAAGTATACTTACAACAGTATTCATGTTTTACTCAAAAAACGAAAGTAGAATTATATCTCTTCAAGAGAAAATGCTATTTTCTCCATTGTGGACAACTCTTTTCTCCAAATCAGTTCCTCTGCCGTGGCAAATGAAATCACATAAGTATTCTTTTTTCCCTGAACATACCATATTTTCATCTTCAATATCTGATTCTCTCCTGTTTCCGGATGCTTATTAGCTTTATATGTCAGCACCACTGATTGCTTCACTTTCTCCGAACTCTGTACATCCCAAACAGTAGAGCTTATAGAAGTATCTTTTAAATAATTCAAGCTATCCTGCTCCTGTATAAGTTTGTAAGATCTACATCCTTTAAACTCCATTATAGAAATAGATGCTCCCATATCCTTAATTGAATTCTTGGGACATATCCGCGTTATTTGAGTCGTTTCATATCCTCTTACGGTTCTCCTTGCCGGTTTCTTATATAGTTTTTCTCCAGTAGAAAGTTCCCATCCCTTGATCATATTCATGACATAAGTATCACCCCGCAATGTTACATAAGAAACATTCTGTGCACTAACACAGGTGCAGAATATAATTCCTAAAAGAAATAAGTAATTTCTCATAGTCGAATTGATTAACCGTTAACATTTCAAGCATTCATCACTACAAACTATCCAGATTGAAAGTATATATAGAACTTTCATCTTCTGCAAACACTCCATAAACTGTTCGGTCAGCCTCATCGATCGTAAAAGCACTTATATAACAGTTTAATCTATATTGTTTCAAAGGTTTGCCCTCCCACGAAAAGACCTGTAAAGAAGGGTAGTGCTTTCTAGCATATATATCTTGGGGAGTCATATCTAAATTTAAAGTATAAATATAGTTTTCAGTAGCATAAGCCCCAATAGCATATATATACCTATTCTCTACTTCCAATGGAACCTCTTGTTCTCCCGGTAAAATATTCAACTCTATATCATGTAGCATATTCCCGGATATATCATATATCCGCAGCTTTCGAGAATTTGTATAAAATGCCGCAAAATACTTACCGGATGGATGAGCTACCTTGATTTTGGTATAAGCCTGATTTCGTGATAGCAAATTGCCAAAGCGTTCTATCCCTTCAGGATAAACTCCCCATTTTTTCAGTTCTCCATTCGGATAAACAAATGCATATTCATTCTCTTCTTCTAAACCGGCATCACAGATATATAAGGAATCGGTTAACTTAATCAAACCATTATAAAACGGCTGACTACTGGAAAAATCTAAGATAGAAATCATTGGATGTTCCCTATTAAAAGATATTTTCTTAAGCCGATTCATATCTAACACAATCGTTTCTTTATGGTTATTAGAGACCAATTGACTTGCTGGTAATATTAAATCATCCGGTCCTTCCCCCTTACTGCCAAAAGTACATTTATATTCAAAATTAGCTTTATCAAATACTTGAAAACAAGTATCCATTTTTTCATTGAAAACTATCAAAAAAGAGTCTCTTATAAAGATGTTTTTAGGATATAATATCACCGGAGGAATATCATGTTTTTCCCCTAATAAAGAATCTGTAGTGTCAAATGAATAATACATTTCAAGAGTCGGCTTAACAGTACAAGCGGACAAACTTGCAATTAACACAATAAAAGCAACTATTTTTTTCATATATATATTAATTTACAGAAGTGTATCAAAAGCAATTTCATACATTTCAGAATGAATCTTAACCTAAATCAACGTACTACAAAACTTTTAATACACTTCTTTACATACACTATTTATTACAAGTACTTTGATCTCTCAAATCACGTCCCTTATCTACAACGCAATAATAGCAGTGTACAAAATACTGATCTGAATGAAACCAATCAGCTGGCGTAAATGTGTTATAACAAATATAACCATTTCCCGACTCGCCATCATTAGCTAGCGCTTCTACATTCTCCAAAACTAAATTTGTCAGGCTAACATAGTTTTTCGTGCTTCGCACTCCATAACCTACAGTCACCAGAAACGCAAGGGCCAGTGCCCCCATAAAAACTCTTTTCTTCATAATATAAAAATTAAATGAATAGTATTAATAGTACGTACTATCTATTATTTGAAGTATACTTTTCTTTATTTCAATAAAAAATCCACTATTGGCTCATCTCTATTCACATCTGTAGCAACAATAGTCCTACATTGCTCATCCACAAACATACCATAAATCACATGATCCAACTCATATTTCCCCAACGGCTCCCCCGTCAGGTTAAACACATATATATACCTTCCCCCATCCGTCATATCACCTTTCTGTGCCGCTTCTGCAATCTCTTTGAATGTACGTCCCTGAAACACCGCATAAATGGCATCATTCGTAACCTGCACATCGCAAAACCCCATAATCCCCGTAGGAATACCATAGCCTTCCGAAACCTTGAACTTCGGTTCGCCATTTGGACCAATGCGTACTACATGCGTACTATCTTTCAAGTTATAGATTTCAAGAATTTCTCCCAATTGAGTTACAGCAGCCAAAACCCCATTCCGAGGATTATAGTCAATGAAACTACGCCATGCTTGCGCAAGCGCAGGACGAGCCTGCATCAAAGCTTCTTCATTTGTAGAAGGAATCTCCCCCATCTTACGTAGCAACTTGCCTTTCCGGTCTACCCAGCAGAAACGACTTTCTCCTGAATAATCAGGAATGATAAAAGTGGAGTCATCATATACCACAAAGTCTAATGCTCGGAGAATTTCTTTATCCAGACTCACCACTTCCTCACGAAGGAGTGAGTCGCCGGATAAAGACAAACCATACCTGGTTAATTGCGATTTATTTGCATCTAACGTCCACAATGAATTTCCATCCCAACGGAGATTCTCGGCAGAAAGCATATCTTCCGGTGAATCTCCGCGCCTGCCCAAAGAAGCTATATATGAGAAATCAGGATAATGAAAAAGCTGAATGAAGTGCTCCGAAGCATGCAAATCCAGTATAGCTACGGTATCACCCTGTATCCGAATCCGATAAGGGAAACGAAATATGGCAGTATCTAATGGTACAGTTTGTCCCGATAACTGTTCCATAACCGGAAAGTCATTATAAGGAATTCCTTTCTCAGGCGCAGAGGCACATGCCGAGACAAGAAGCACTATTAGCAATATGTCAGTACAAGTCTTCAAAGCTATAGCCCTCCATTACATACTTTACTTTCCTAAATGTATGAGGACAATCTACCGTACCGGAACCCAAACAATTCACAGGACCCTCTATTTCTCCATACGCCAACGCCTCTACATTTTCCAACAATAGCATATTTGTACTATATCGGTCTTCACGAGCACAAAAAGTTACTATAACGATTGTTACAACAATCAAACTAAAAATAAGAATACTTTTTCTCATAGTATTATTCATTTATATATTTATTCATATCCCAAAGAAGTATGTCGGCAAAATTAACGAACATCTATTTATAAGCCTAATTTTTCATCGGACATCATCGGACAAAAGGATATTTCAGCGATTTGTCCGACATTATCCGTACATCTATTCATTATCACCGCCAGGGATATCTTCGATGAAATGGGGTATTTTAAGCTGATATGCATGGCTAACATTCTCAATAGTTATATTTGATATTCCAGAAAGAGATAGACGCAAACGTCCCACTATTTTATGAATTCTACCATTCGTACCCATACCATTCCAAAGTATTTTATCTATTTCGGATAACGTAAGTCTATGTTCCTCTGCGTCCAAGAAAGCTTTCATCAAGATAGAATGAAGCTTTGTCAGTACGACTTCCCCGCTTCCATTTCTGAAAATATGCGTATTAGCGTCATAAAAGCAATTACTCCCTAACTGATAAATGCATTCTTTTTCTTTCTCCACCGAAATTACAGGTATCGGAACAAGAATCTCTTTTTCTACAATTTTCTTTCTAATGAAATAATCATCTAAAACGGCTTTAATCTTTTCGCAAAAAACATACACTAAGATTACAATAAACAAAAATAAGATAAAGACGCTACACCAGAATGTCCCTAATATATGCCACCAGTAACATTGCACAAATCCTGTTACTTCAGCCTCACATCTATAACCTATATAATAAGACATCAGACTATCCGACGGAGTAAAAAAAGAATAATTGTGTGAACTGGTAACAGAAACATTTTCCTCATAATCAGCAATAGAAATACGTACTGCTGTGTTTTCTAAATTGCCAGACTTCTTCATTAATTCACTCCAACGCATATTTAAAGAGTCCGCAATCAAAGGAGATTCTTCTATAATAAAACTACATAACATCCGTTTAGTAGTCTCCTTCACTATACTATGGTTGTATTTATATAGAGGAATAAGATATTCTCTTCTTCCTTTATCTATAGTCACTGCCACTCTTTCCGGGACTTTATCTTCAGAAGAAGGAATTTCCGTGGTTCCATAAAATTCGACTTCAATCCCTCCCCTTTCATGCAGTTCTTCTTCAATAACATCACTGAATGCCTTTCGTACCTGATCATTCCAATTACGAAACCGATACTGATACACAGCCCAGAAGGCCCAACAGGTTAAGATCAATACAACAACCAATATCAAGCGTTTTATCACATTTTTATTACCCATAATCCACTCTATTTTACATTTCCATAAGACTACTACCAAAACACCTGTTCCCCGTCCACACACTCAAAGATCCGTTCGTCCACCCCGCCCGAATGGTTCTTCAAATAAAGCAACGCCCCTTTAGGAACATTATAAACCAGCGAATCGGAATTAGCCACCGTAGTCCCTGCAGAAATCCAGCCTCCCTTTCCGGCATAGAAAAGCTCATACTTATCGCCTTTGCGAATAAAATTAACGCGATTCCGCGGAGTAAAGGCTATCTTACCAACAGAAACAGGCTTTCCAAAGTCGATCCCCGCCCAACCGCCATCCGGCTGTTTATAATCGAAGGAAGTATAAGGGTCACCATCAAAGGCACTCATATACCAATGTCCCTTATCGCCATCAAAGCTGCCCGGTGTACCTATCACTTCCCCCTTCAACGGAATAGTATCACCCATTTCTCCATAAAAGCCTACTTCCGATATGTTACAATAACTTCCCGCAGGACCATAATAACGCAAATAGCGATACCCCTTTGATTTATCCACATAAGCCACATTATAGAGCCGAACCGGCTTCTCCTCTATCAAATACAGCGTATCCTTTTTCCGGAATCCCGCATCATTGCTACCCTCGAATACCCCGCCCACCATACGGTCGATAAAAGGTTCTATAAACAGATTGAACTTATGAAATATAGTCACCTGCTCCATCTCTTCTCCGTTTCCGAAATACCGGAAATATTTCAGTTCCTTATGCACCCAAAAAGGAACGCTTATCGGCAGCAACTTCTTATCACGATAGACGGATAAGCAAAAAACAGCGTTTCCATCGACATTTTCAAAACTTACCTGCCCATCCTTGCACTTGCTGACTGCCACCGGAACCCACTCCATACGAGAAGGAAGACACAAGTAAATAACCTCATCCTGCTCCGGCCGGATAAGAAAGCGTGACTCAGGAATGCGGATCGTCTGTTCGCAATCAGAATAAATGTTTGTCACGTCCTGCATCAACGGATAGCGGAAAGTAGGATGTATTTTCTCCAGCGGTTGATTCATCATTTCCATCATATCCCGGTTGACACTGAACATCCGGCGATAAACCTTCCCCCGGGGTGCATCGTAAGTGTGCGATTGGATAAGAGGACCGGGATAGAGAAGCGAGCAGAAGAAAGCGTCGCAATGATCATCCGGTACAAAGTTCCAGTAATGGGACACATTGTTATCACCACGCATCAGCATTTCATCACAACCGCTCGGAATCCCCAAGGCACGATAGATGTAAGTAAACGCATCCGCCAAATCTTCACAGTTACCGGACAGCCAGTCCGCAATTTCCGGCCCTGCGCTATGCTTGGCATAAGAATAAGAAACAAAACGGGGAGAACGTTTCTTCAAAGAATCTAGCAGTACATCCGCCACAATCCAGGGATATACGCTCTCGGGTTTAAGACGAATGCTATCCAGCAGAGAATTATATTTATCGTAAAGCCGTTCGCGCCATTCCACCGGACATTCATCCCCCACGCGATAAGGGAGCATGTATTCACAAAAGTTCTCAAAAGAAACCTTCTTGCCCCAAGGTTGCTCATGCCAAACCTTGAATGCCCAGTCTATATTGCGAACCAAATAGGCGGAATCCATCTCCTGAATATCATATTTCAACTCTGTCTTACCGAACTGCTCGTTCATTTTCCCACGGTTCAGGGAATCCGCAATCACTTCAGGCGACAAGGTCGTTTCATGAAGCATCTTGAAAAATTGTTTTTCATAATCCACCTCTTCACCCGTATAGTAATAATGATAAGGCATATTTTCGATCAGGAAACAAGCAGCCTTATACTTCAGCGAATCTTCTGCATAGTGATTTAAGACTTTTTCCAGCTCTGCACGATTACCTCCTGCCTGTATCAGCGCCGTCTCTAAATTCGTTTTGCCGCCACAAGCCACGATTGCGATGGAAAGGGCGATTATTGAAAGAATCTTCTTCATAGTCATCATCTTTTTTGTGTTTTTATTCTCATTACTGTATAAGAGAAAGGAAGAAATTCGTAATCAAACTGCTCTCCAAACTCCCGAAACTCACTCTCACGCGGATAAATACGTTTAGGCTCCTCCGCCGTATTCTCATCCATGCCGGTAGCGGCCGCCAATGTAAGCACGCGTCCTTCCGCCTCAACCCGTGCGCCTCCTACAAGATGGAATCTTACTTTATAAGGAACATCTGCCGAATTAACCACCTTTACTACAGTCTCTCCCGTCTTTTCATCGTATCCGGCAGTATAAAACTGCCGGGGCATGACCGGTTTATAACCAATCACCAATCTTTCATTCACGTAAAACTCCACACCTTCGGACGTACTCACCAATTTCACGTCATACCAGCGGTTATTCTTCAGATGCCAAGGCAATATCTTGGTCACCACCTCGCCCTCCAGATCTTCGATATTAATAAATTGATTGGTCCATCTCCCCACATTAACGCAATATCCTTTTTTCTTGTCTGCGGACACACCATAATAAAGGAAAAAGCCTTCATCACCTCTTGTACGTCGCGCTCGGAATGTAAGAACGTATTCATTCCCGATGAAATCAGGCAAAATCGCTCTGGTACGCAATTGTCTGGAAGTCTGTATCAAGACACCATCCTGCACTTTCCATTCACCGCTATCGGCTTTGCAACAGGATACATCATAAGAAGTAGTCTTTCCATCCGCCTCAATCCGGATATCCTTAAACTCAACCTCTGTACCCCACGAGCCAAATCCGATCATGCCTTTTTCTGTTTTTACAGGCAATGGTACACTTTGTGTTTTACTAATCTGTACATTATAAGTCGGTATATTCCCTACAGATATAGCCCGTACATAATCAGAACTAAGCTTACTATCATTTTCATTCTTCACGGCCAATGAATCAAAATTTATCCGAACTAAGTCTCTGTTACGCTCCATTCCCAGATACCAGGCAGCCTCAGCCAGCGAAGCCAGCATATTGCCACTATCTACTTTGCAGGCATACCCATGTGAATGGAGCAGGAATTTTCCACGTGGTTCTTTGTCAAACATCACAGAATTAGCAAAGAAGAACTCCGGACTCCGGCGATAAAAAGTATCAATTACATTCACAATAGAAACCGTTTCCATAGACACATCCTGACAAACATCTATAACAACTTCATCTTCGACGGGAGACAGACAACAGGAACTGAGCAGAAAAGCCAAAAGAATAAAAGTATTCCATACATGGCAGTGCATTTTTCTAAATAGCATCATAATATAAGTTTTGAAGGTTTTATTATTTCTCCACCACAAAGTAAGCTATTCTTATCTGCTTTTAGGGTACATTATCAAACCAATAAGGGGATAAAAACAAGTCTTACCTACACAAATCATGCTCCCTCTTCTCTCTTTAATACCAATAAACCTCCCCATTCTCATATACAAAAGGGCGCACATGTTTCCGCTCCTTTTGAGAAGAAGGTCTGATCAACCACAATGCATTTTTAGGAACATCTGTAAAATGCAGAGGCTTCCCTCCTTTACCACTCGTAACAACCTGCCAGCCATTCTGCCATATGCAAAGTTCATAAACTTCATCTTCCTTATACTCCACATCCAGATAAGGGCAAAAACTCACCTCAGACAACAGGCAGCATTCCCCTAAATCCAAATCTACATAATCTGTATCAAGCGGCCTTCTATAACCTGTGGAAGACCATGCATCAAATATATTATCAGCTGGTTCCCCTTTGAAAGACAAAGGCAATGATGTCATCCAACGAACACTCTTCACAAGCTCCTTGCCTGAAAAAGTTTCTTTATAGAATTTCAAATCGCCAAGCGCCACCCCTTTTGCGGGCAACATCATCCGTACATAACGTACCGAATCTTTGGATTGCACTTGCAGTCGTTGGCTATTCAATTCTATTTGTTCCGGGAATACACACAACGTATCTCCCCATCTACCATACACCTTCCCTCCCTTAAGCACTGTTCCAGCTATGATCCCATTATTATACCTGTTCAATGGATAAGCCAGTACACCTGTATACTGTGTAGTCACCATTTCTTCCCGTGTATCCTCCGGATGAAGTATTCGTACCTTCCCATCTTTCTGTACCAATACGGGATCAGCCGCCACTACCATCTCCCCGTCCATACAGTACATAGGCAAATAAGCAATGTCTTTCCCCATTCCCGAAAACAACGCCATATCCCCGGTTATTTTTCCCCAATGAACAGGTTTCCAGTTATTATAATTCCACACGCACAGATACGCATACTTCGTGCCGGAAGGCATCTTACGCAGCTTTATCCTCACATTCACCGTATCAAAATACTCATGCGAAACATCTTTCTTCCTTAAACTTCTGAAGGCTTCCGGTATATCCTTAGCGGGCACTCCATCTGCCAGCGGCCCTTCCATATAATATCGGTATGTCTTCCTGAAGACCTTAGGCAGACGAAAGCGTCCCCAGTATTTATGATAATCCATATTGTTGTAAAGGCGCTTATACTGCCACAAGCCCTGTTCCCAAAAGGGATTAAAAGGATGAATATCTCCCTCTTCAATCAATACACTCCACGAATGGGAACTTCCCCTATTGGCCCATGCCGGAACGATATCAGTGGCAACCGCTATACCTAAAGAAGAAAACAACAATGTGTTATGCCAACATTTGTGCGTGCAAAGCCCGTGACGTAACTTCTCTAAAGTAGCAACATCCCATATAGGAATACCGGTAGCATGAAATCCCGAATGCCCTATGTAACTATACAATCGTAACAGGGAATCCGCTTCTTCTATCATGTTTTTTCCGGGATTGGTAAAAAACTGTCCGTGATGCCTGCTGTAAAATACCTGGCGTGCACTATCCACCAACAAGCCGTTTTCCTGGCGATAAGGCAGAATGTAATCACAAAAAGTTTCAAAAGAATAGTTTCGGGTATAGACATTCTCTTTCCAGGACCGAAATGCCTGCTCAATTTCTGTTATTAACCGGGAAGCTTTAATGGTCTTAATATCAATACACATATCCTTTCTCATCTTTTCATTATTATAGCTGGAATATACATCCCACAAGCTATCTATCTGCCTTCCCCAGTCTTTACCCTTAGGATACTGGTCGTATATAGACAGAGAATCATAATCGTAGGTATGCGACAATGAATCATACATTTGGTAGAAAGGCTGACAAGCTGCTACAACTTCTTCGTCCACGGCAAAAGCTCCCGGCATATTCTCTATAAGAAAACAAGCCGCCTTATACTTCAAACTATCTCCCCTGAAGTAATCCAAAACCAATTCCAACTCTTTCCGGTTCTCTCCGGAAGTCGCTAATGCGCGCTCTAACGAACTTTCTTGCCGACATGCGACGAGAAAAATCAATACCAGATATAAGGTAAACCTCAAGTTGCTCATTACTTTATTTAATATCTATGTTTTATTAAAGAGTTCTATTGAAATCTTTCACGAAAGGCATAGTGTTTTATTTCATAAACAAAAACTATAGTAATCGCAAATATAATAAATAATATTATTATATATTCAATGAATTATAAATATATAATTAAATATTCAGATTACAAGCAATAGATTTTAAATATAACATCAATATTTTACAAATCCACAGTTGAAGATCAGCTAATCGGAATTATCTTATAGCAAAAGTGTTTCATTGCAATACAAACCCTATCTAAACCATATCCGGAATGCACTTGCTCCGTACCTTCTCCACTCACAGGTATCTCTGACCGAAGAAAGTACGGCCTTGGTACGGAGCAAGTACATCCCGGATATAACGAGGACAGATCATAATACAATGAAGAAGATCAAAAAGTTATCTACGCAAAACGACGCAAATGAACGCAAAAATCACAGGAAGCGGGTTGAAGAAATTTATTTTCCATAGATTTGCACAGTAACAGAAACAAGTAATTAAAGACACAATATCATGGGAATTATCAACCAGGGCATTCTCGGAGGGTTCTCCGGTAAAGTGGGACCCATAGTCGGTTTCCGCTGGAAATCAAACTACTATATACGTGCACGCGCCGCCAAAGTCAGCAATCCGCGCACACCCCGGCAACAGGAACAACGCGGCAAGTTTGCCACGGCATTCAGCTTTCTGAAGACTATAAAACCTTTCATTCGCATTGGCTATAAAGAGTTTACGCAGGATAAATCTGCGTTCAACGCCGCTATGTCCTACACACTGAAAAGAGCCGTGACTGGTAGCGGGAAAGATATTACAATTGACTTCAACCGGACACTGGTCTCTATGGGAACCCTGATGCCTGTATTCGAAGGTACAGCTATGCAAGAGAAGGATAAAATGAGTTTTAACTGGCAGAATAACTCTGGCACGGGAAATGCGGAAGACACCGATATAGCCATGCTGTTGGTGTACAATAAAGACAAGGAAACAGCCGTCTACGGCACAGAAGCCGCCCTGCGCTCCGACACTCATGCTGAATTGCCCCTTCCGGATGACTGGCAGGACGATGAGTTGGTAGCCTATCTCAGCTTTCGCAGTGCCGACGGAAGCTGTGTAGCCAACAGCGTACGACTATCCGTAACAACCGTCCAAACTACCCCGTATGTACCCCAGTCGGAGGATTCTACCTTATGGACTCTTTCAGATGGAATTTCGTTTTATCCAAAACTTAAACAACCGATCGTTGATGACATAGCCATCCAGAGCTTTACTAACCACCCCCTTGCCGGAAAGTCCTTTCAGAGCAGACTGTACGGAACTGGGTGATTTCAGATGATATCTTCGCACAAACTCACCGGAAGTCACATTAACAGCTATATTTTCAGCAGCTATTGCACGGATTATCTCACGCTGACGCTCCGTCAGGTCAGCAAAGATGGACTGATAAATGAAATTTTGTTTTCGGATAAGGGAAGTTAAAGCCATTTCGAAATAATACGGTGTGGCAGTTTCTCCTTTCTCCGTCAGCAAGAATACCTCATTCATCAGCATCTGCAGATAAAGAGTAATCCCTTCAAATTCTTGATATGCCACTTCCACCAAAGCGGCATCTATGGCTTTGCCATGCTCACGAAAATGCATCCGCACAAATTCTATATACTTATCCGAAGGTATGCTTTCAAGATGCAAAGTAAAGGTACTTTGATAAAAGGGACGATTCTCGCTATTGAACATATCCACCAGCAAACTGGGTTCGCTGCCGGCAAAAATGAAACGGGCGTTCGGACAATGCTGTATCTGTGTGCGCAGCAAGGCTTCCATATTCTTTTCAACATAACGGCTTATTTGCTGAAACTCATCAAACGCAACAATGCAGGGCTTATCGGCAGTATTCAGATACGCAAAGATTTCATCCAGAGTGGCATCCACAGAGGACACGTTTCCTAAACCAATTTCTAACGTGGGTTCACCGGTTAAAGCATCTATTTTCACAGCAGGACGCAAGGAAGTTATGGTTTGCAGGAAACGATCCAGAAACTTCCTGCCACGTGGTTTCAACTGGTCAATTATAGCACTGCCGAAAGCATATACAAATTCACGGATAGAAGCCGTTGCAAAGATATCGATAAAGAAAACATTATAATTTTTGCTGATTTCCTCCTGATGAAAAGTATGTAGGATTAATCCGGTCTTTCCCATACGCCGCTGTGCGATCAATACCACATTGCGCCCATTTGTCAAGTCACGAATCAGTTCGTCAGTTTCTCTTTCGCGGTCACAAAAGTAATGGCTACCGGCATAGGTGCCTATAACAAAAGGGTTTGTTTGCACAGTCTTCATGATTATTCAATTTTAGATTATTGCAAATATAATAATAATTATTATGATAATCATAATAATTCATCTTGAAACATTTTTAAGCAGAGAAAGTTACTACATAGTTTCTTTTCGTAATACATGGATAATAAAGGCATATTTCCAGTATAAAACCGGCAGGTGCACCGTAATAAATTCCGTAACTTTGCCACCAGTTAACGTAAAAAACGGAAAAACATGAAGAAATTTACCATTACATTGGCGCTCTCCATCATGACAGTGCTATTGATTACCACTCCTTGCAATGCCAAGGGAAAAGCAAAACATGTCGTATTAATCGGTTTGGATGGTTGGGGTGCCTACAGCGTTCCCAAAGCTGATATACCTACTATTAAACAATTGATGGCAGACGGAGCCTATACGCTTGAAAAACGTTCGGCACTCCCCTCTTCAAGTGCCATCAACTGGGCTTCCATGTTTATGGGTGCCGGTCCCGAATTGCACGGATATACCCAATGGGGGTCCAAAACGCCTGAGCTTCCTTCACGGGTACTCAATCAGCATGGCATTTTCCCTACTATTTTCCAGTTATTGCGTGATGCACAACCCGAAGCGGAAATCGGTTGCCTATACGAATGGGATGGTATTAAATATCTGGTAGACACCCTTGCATTAAGTCACCACAAGCAAGCGCCCGACTATAACAAATACCCCGAAGCTCTGTGTACAATGGCTGAAACATACATCAAAGAGAAAAGCCCGACCCTGCTTGCCGTCTGTTTCGATAATCCCGATCATGTAGGGCACCAGGCCGGACATGACACTCCCGAATATTATGCCAAACTAAAAGAGCTGGATACTTATATAGCCCGTATTATCAAAGCCGTGAAAGATGCCGGTATATTGAAAGAAACTATCTTCATTGTCACCGCCGACCACGGCGGTATTGAGAAAGGACATGGCGGCAAAACCATGAATGAGATGCAAACTCCTTTCATCATTTCCGGTAAAAACGTGAAGAAAAGCGGTGAATTTCATGAAAGCATGATGCAATATGACGTTGCTTCCACCATAGCCCATATCTTTGGATTAAAGCAACCACAGGTTTGGATAGGCCGCCCGATGAAGCAAGTGTTCAAGTAAGAGATATTATTCACGCCTAAACATTTGCAAATGTCGAAAGTTATTGCGTAATTTGTGTAGCACAAAAAGTGCTACACTTTTTATGCTATACATAAACATTTGCTTATGAACAGAATAACAAACCCTTTTCTGGTTTACGGCTATGCCGGACCTGAGTATTTTTGCGACCGCAAAGAAGATACGCAGAAAAAGCACTGACCACCCTTACCGGCTTCTTCAGAAGTTGCCGTATCCTATTCTCTTCCGACCCACTGAACGGAACTCCGCAAGCTACTCTCGATTTCCAACCATCGCAGGCTCAAGCCACCTTAAAGGAGATATTCGAGTATCTGGAGCATTCCGGCAAAGAATGCTACATAGCCATTGATGAGTTCCAGCAAATCACGGACTATCCGGAAAAAGGCGTAGAAGGATTATTACGCTCTTATATACAGTTCCTGCCACATGTACATTTCATATTTTCCGGCAGCAAGCAACATCTCATGGATGAAATCTTCACTTCTACCAAACGTCCCTTCTATCGGAGTACGGAGAAAATGACTCTGCAACCGATCCCCGTAGAAGATTACTTTCTTTTTGCCTGTGAATGGATGAACCAGGGGGATAAGCAGCTGGGGAGAAACTTATTCCAGCAAATCTATCAGCGCTTCGGAGGCCATACCTGGTATATGCAATATATCCTGAACCGGCTTTATGAACAATCTCAACCAACCATTGATGAAAAACTGATTGAAGAGTGCATATCAGATATTATCCATTCCGAAATAGATTCTTACCAACAGTTATACGGGATGCTAACCGAGAATCAATCGGCTTTATTACGCGCCATCGCACGAGAGAAAATAGTAACAGCCATCAACAGCTCGGCTTTCATAAAAAAATATGGCTTGAAAGGTAGCAGTAGTATAAACACAGCGCTTAAAACATTAATCAACAAGGAATATGTTTTCAAATCCGACAAAGGTTATTGTGTGTATGACCGGTTTATGGAACTGTGGTTACAAACATTACCCTATCCCATTAAATAAACGACAATCAGCGATAAATTAACGTCGACAGATAATCTTCTGCAAACATCTCATTCGCCACTTCCAGCAAAATCTCCGGAGTAATTTGTTCAATACGTTGATAAACAGCTTCGGAGCTTTCATACTTATTATAGTGCAGGAAAGTCTTCGCCATGCCGAGAGCATTGTTCTCATTATTATCCGAAGCCACACCTATTTGTCCGATAAGCTGCTTCTTCGCAGCAGCGAGTTGTAGCGAGGTCATCTTTGTATCACGCAGATTTTTAAGTTCTTTCATCACCAAACGCATACAAGTATCCACATCATCGGGATCGCAACCAAAATAAGTGCAGAAAACCCCGGTATCCGTATAAGAAGTCAGGTTAGACTCTACATTATAGACAAGGCCGCGACGCTCACGCAGAGAAACATTCAAGCGACTGTTCATGCCAGGCCCGCCAAGAATATTATTCAATAGATAGAGCGCAGTGCGCTTATCATCGTAAGCATTATAGCCACGGCTGCCTATCATCACATGAGCCTGATGCGTATCCTTATGCACCACCAGTTTTTCGGGCGTATAAAGAGACGGTGGGGTACGACGGTTATCCACCGTCACCGCCGGAATATCAGCAAGCAGTTTCTCTGCCCAACGGATGATTTGCTTGAAATACAGGTTTCCCCACACAAAGAACACCATATTCCCCGGATGATAGAAACGGGAAGTAAACGCAGCGGCATCTTCGCTGTGAAAGGTCTTCAGCAGCTCAGGATTCCCCAGGATATTGCGTCCCAACGGATGTCCTCGGAAGATTAAATCCTCAAAATCATCGAAAATAAGTTCGGAAGGGGTGTCTTCATAAGATTGGATTTCATCAATAATCACTTCCGTTTCCTTTTCAATCTCACGTTGCGGAAAAGTAGAGTGAAAGACAATGTCCGCCAGTAACTCGAACGCACGGCCGAAATGTTCGGTAAGAAAAGCAGAGTAGATCACTGTTTCCTCCTTGTTGGTATAAGCATTCAGGTCACCGCCCACATTCTCCATACGGTTGAGTATATGCCAGGCTTTCCGCTTCTGAGTACCCTTAAAAATAAGATGTTCCACAAAATGCGCCATGCCCTGTTCATTCTCCAATTCATCACGGGTTCCGGCATCAACTGCAAAACCACAGTAAGCCACATCGGAAAATGACGGTTGGTGAATAATACGCAAACCATTGGCAAGAGTATATTGATGGTGTCCCAGCAAGGGTAATAGTGCTAACTTCTTCATTCTGACGTTTGAAACTAATTGAGGGCGCAAAGATAGCGCAATTTGACGAGGTCCCCTTATCTTCGCAAAGCAAAAATACAATAAAACTTATTGCCATTTATGGAAAATTGCAGATATTTGTAGGCTATAACCTAACTACTAACAAAAATAGTATAATGATTGAATCCATTCAAGAGCTTTTGCAGAAAGAGGCACAAGCCGTACTGAACATCCCCGTGACAGACGCTTACGAGCGTGCGGTAGAACTTATCGTGGAACAGATTCATCGGCGGAAAGGAAAACTGGTGACCTCAGGTATGGGAAAAGCCGGGCAGATTGCCATGAACATTGCTACGACATTCTGTTCCACAGGTATTCCTTCCGTATTTCTGCACCCCAGCGAAGCACAACACGGAGACTTGGGCATCTTGCAGGAGAACGACCTGCTGTTGCTGATTTCCAATTCCGGTAAGACGCGTGAAATCGTTGAACTTACACAATTGGCTCATAATCTGAACCCAGACCTCAAGTTTATTGTTATTACCGGAAATCCGGATAGTCCGTTGGCACACGAGTCCGATGTATGCCTCAGCACAGGAAAACCAAAGGAAGTTTGTGCTTTAGGTATGACTCCCACCACTTCGACCACTGTGATGACCGTTATCGGTGACATCCTTGTGGTACAAGTCATGAAACAGACAGGATTTACTATTGGAGACTACTCCAAACGCCATCACGGTGGCTATTTGGGTGAAAAATCAAGAAAATTATGCGAAAAGTAATTGGTATAGGAGAAACGATTCTTGACATCATTTTCCGCAACGGCCAGCCGACAGCTGCCGTACCGGGCGGTTCAGTATTCAATGGCGTCGTGTCATTGGCACGGGCAGGCGTTCCCGTCAGCTTTATCAGTGAGACAGGAAACGACCGGGTAGGTAATACAATCCTGCAATCCATGCGGGATAGCGGCATGTCTACTGACTATGTCAACGTATTTCCCGATGGAAAATCCCCGGTATCACTGGCCTATCTTAACGAAAATGGTGATGCGGAATACATCTTCTACAAAGATTATCCCAAGCAACGGCTGGACGTGGTTTTCCCAAAACTGGAAGAAGATGACATCGTGGTTTTCGGCTCCTATTTTGCCCTGAATCCGGTGCTGCGCGAAAAAGTTCTGGATTTGCTGGAACAGGCACGCGAGAAGAAAGCAATCGTATACTATGATCCCAACTTCCGGTCGTCGCACAAAGACGAGGCTATCAAGCTGACGTCCACCATTATCGAGAATCTGGAATATGCCGACATCGTGCGCGGATCTATAGAAGACTTTTTCTATATGTACAATCAAAGAGAAGTGGACAAGGTATATAAAGACAAAATTCGTTTTTATTGCCCTAACTTCCTTTGTACTGCCGGAGCCAAAGAAATCTCACTACGCACCAATAGCATCACCAAAGAGTATCCTATTCCCCCATTGGAAGCAGTCAGCACTATTGGCGCAGGCGATAACTTTAATGCCGGTATTATTTATGGCTTATTGAAGTACGACGTGCGTTACTGCGATTTAGGACAGATAAGCGAGGACACCTGGGACAAGATTATCCGTTGCGGCATCGAGTTTGCGGCAGATGTATGCCGGAGTTTCAACAACTCTATATCACCGGAATTTGCCAAGCAGTTGCCTCCCGTTAACTAAATCCCCGTTAAAGGAGAAAAAACTCTGTGAAACTCTGTGCCCTGGAATAACAAAAGTCATCAGAATACATATCTTTGCAACAAAGCGAAGATAAGCTGCACCTCGGCATAAAAAATGAACAAGTTCATTTTATTCTGCTCTCGGTTTGCATTATCTTTG